>Ga0213859_10000300_pt1 | contig 22491 bp, 12 predicted proteins | sample PICome_2_FD_160133 | JGI IMG/M metagenome (GOLD analysis project Ga0213859, IMG submission 160133) | Coastal seawater microbial communities near Pivers Island, North Carolina, United States - PICO304 | ecosystem: Environmental > Aquatic > Marine > Coastal | place: USA: North Carolina...
TTTAAGGCACCAGAAAGGTTGGCATCAGCAGCTGACAAGTTACCTGATAATGTAGCAGAAGCAGTAGATAAAGATCCACTCAAAGATGCAGAAGCAGCACTAATTGAACTGGTCACACCCAAGGTTCCACCAATGGTAGAATTACCTGTGATAGTAGCAGTAGCACCACCAACATCACCAGTGGTATTTAAGTCACCGGATAAGTTAGCATCAGCAGCTGCTAAATCACCTGATAATGTAGCAGAAGCAGCAGATAAAGATCCACTCAAAGATTTACTTGCAAATGAAACAGCATCATCAGAATGTAAGTCGGCAATCTTTCTTATATCTGCACCCGAAAGTGGAGATACAACACCAGTACCAGACTCGTCTTCTGATCTACCTAGAATCTTACCAGATTCAATAGTTGCAAGGTTTGATAAACTTACAGAAAATCCTCTTACCTGAGATGAAGCTCGAAGCTTTAATGTCATTTTTACTCCTTGAAAAGTAAATCATATAACATAATCTAGTTTTTTCCAAGTTTCACCTTAATTATATATATAAGACTTATGGAGTGTAAAATGAAAATATTTAAGTTTTTATGTAAATAATTCTAACGACATCACCAACATCCAAGAGTAAATTTGAAATATCCACCCTAGTTGCCGATAAAAATGTGTAATTTGTTGAGTAAATATTGACAACACCATTGATATGAAATTCAGACAATTCATAGTAATTGCTATCGACAGATGCTGATAAATCTAGATAGGAGTTATCCAAATCACTTTGACTTATTGTGAAAACATCTGCTTGCATACTATCAAAAGATGCAGAAGACCCTATATTTGCTGGGTTTATGAATTCGAATTTCTTTAAAGCATTGTTGTAGGATGGGATGTATCCATTCTGTAGATTGGATTTATCAACATCATCCATATCAAGAATATTGACAGCACCACCACCGGCAGAAGAAGAAGCTATGAAAGACATTCTAGTGACTTGATTAGTAATATGATTTCTAAAGTCTGAAAAATCATTTACCATTTTACTGAGTCTATCTTCATACCCATCTTTTGTTTTTTGAAGTAAATCTTCATACTTACTTTCAAGTTCTAATATTTTTTGATCAACCTCTTCTCTGTAAGAAGTGTCAACACTAGTCTCGACTTTGGTTGGGATATTTTTCAATTCGGATTGGTCAATCTCAACTATTTTATAGAAGGAGTTTTCCTTTATCACACTTTCCGATTTTTTCAAGTTCTCTTCAATTGAAATGATTTCCTTTTTATCTTCTTCGATTGAGAAAACATCCGGTTCATTTTCGGGAATCTGTTCTCTTTCTTCCCTAGTTAAGATTTTTCTACTGTTTAAGTCCTTCTTTAACTTATCTATGATACTATAATCATAATTTTCTTCTTCTTTGAAATGCTCTTCAAAAACTAAATCATCAATATTTCCAAGAGAATCCAAACAAACATCGAAAATATTATTTTGTTGTTGAGGTTCAAGTGGAGTAGTATCACTCTCTAAAACTACAATTTCGGGGATTGGTTGATGGAAGTCTTCTTTAAAAATAGAATCAATATCTTCTATTTTATTCTCATTCAGATTGATAGAAAAGTTTTGAATAAGTTTGAAATGCTTTCGGAAATCTGAATCGTTTAATTTTTTTACAGAATTCAAATCTATATTGAAAGACATTCCAAGATTAGGTACAAACTCTTCTTTAAAAATAGAATCAATATCTTCTATTTTATTTTTACTCAAATTGACGGAGAAACTCTCATTTAAATTAAACTGCTCTGTGAAAATCTCATCTATATTATTTTTAGAAATTTCATCCAACTCAACAGAAAAATTTTGAATATTGAAAAGATCTTCAAAAGGTTTGTCAAAACCTTCTGACAAAATAGATTCAACATCCATATCAAGTTCAAAATCAATCATCGTCCCTCATCCAAAACTTCAGACATTCTTTCCAGCAATTGTGAAACAGTCTTAGTATCCGAACTATTTATACTTTCAAAGTTTGAAACCAATTCACTTTCATCTAAAACTTCTTTTGAAGTTTCAGAAGTTTTTTTGTCATCAGATAATTCAGCACCAGCATTTCCAAAATCATCAGGAGTAATATCACCGACACCCTGTTCTTTATCAATCTCTTTCTTCATAGCAGCAATCTCAGCATCACTGAACTTAAACACATTGTTATACATCCATCTACGAGATAGGTATTCACCAATATATGATTCTGCTTCAGTTGCCAAATTAAATCTTTCTCTCAAAAGTTCCATAGTCTTGAGTTCAGAGAAATAAGAATTGTTAGAGTATACAAATTCAATCCTATCTTTGTTTTCTTCCCACTCTTCCTTACTCATTATACCTTTCATAACGAGTTGAGTTGATAGAAGATCATAGAATATGTCAGAGAATCTTCTTCTTAATCTATCGATAAATTTAGCAAACTTCACTTCATCTCTGGTTATTTCACCAGCTCTACCCATATTGAAAGCAGTGTCTTGTTCTAATCTGGAAGTTGGAATGTTCAATGCTTTGTAAAGTTTCTTTTTAAAATACTCGACATCTTCCATTTCACCAAGATTCTGACCAGCAGGTAAAGTTGAAATTTCAGTTCCAGACTTACCTTCTCTTCTTGGCAACCAATAATCTTCAGTCATTGTTGTAAATTTTCTGTCATCTCGAACTTCACCTGTTGATGAATCATAGACCAATTTATTTCTAAACCTTCTCATGATATCTTGGAGGTATTGTTCTGCTTTGGTTCTTGGAAGATTACCCACATCAATATAGAATACACGTCTTTCGGGTGCTCTGGAGATTCGATATATGACCACACTATCTTCTAGCATTAATAATTGATTTAACGTCTTCATTGCCTTGTGAAGGTGTGAGAGAACCTGTTCCTTTTCACTATCAAACAACCCAGAATGAGCATAAGCAATATTCTCCATAGGTATTTTTATGTTGGTTGTAAGATTTGTATTTGAAGATGTATATCCCGGATGGTAATTTGATTGCTTAGTGTACACATAATACTCTTTAACATCAGTAATATATTGAACACCAGTTTTTTCATCTGTCTTCTTAATTATCTCTTTAACCTTTTTAATGTTCAGAGAATCCAACCTTTTAACAGAATGAAGACCTTTGCTCCTATTTTTATTTGGAACCTTTTGATAGAATATTCTACCATCAATATACCAAGATTTGAATATCTCAAAACCTTTTGATCTAAACTCTAAAACATCAAGGACATTTGAGAACTCTTCTGCAACTTTCTTTTGAACTGATTTTGACCAAGCAGTTCTCTGTAAATCAACTTTAACAGTATCTTCCCTTTCATCACCAACAATTGAATCAACAACAATATCATTAATTGCTTCATCAACTTCTGGTTGGAAAGCCATGTTCCTGTATTTTTTTATTAAGTCTTTCTCATTTTGAAAAGAACTATCATAGTTGAGTGTGGTTCCAGAAGTAAAGAAAACACCAGCACCATCTTTATCTTGTGTGATTTCAACAATCTTTGAACCATCTTCATTTGGTTCATTTAATATAGGTGGTAGTGGTTTTTCATCTGTCTTTAGAAAACCGAATAAATCAAATTCATAACCTAGAAATTTTGGCATTATATTCTCCAATAATATAAAAAAAAGAGTCCTACTATTATTTAGTAGAACCCTTCTTTATAGTTATATAAACTGTTATTAACTAGTTCCGTTATTACCTTTTGGGTAATTCTGTCCAGAAACTTCCCACCAGTCAACAGAAAAAGTTGCTTCGAATTCTTCAATATCTTCACTATCCCAAGACAAGTCAATCTGAGCAATTTCAGTTGGGAAAATTCCCTTGAAATTGTATTCTCTCAATTTAGAACCATCTTTGGATAACTGAGTCACTTTTCCTGTAGTCTTATATTCAAGAGGATTGACTCTTTGAGTGTTATCAACATGACCGTTCATGAAATTCATCCATTTTTCCAAATCATTTCTGATAGCAAAATCTTCATCATTGATTACTGTCACAGTCCAGTCAGCAAATTCTGGTCTATTTCCAGCAAGAGCAATCTTTCTGCCCATATAATCAACTTGAACTTTATTAACTGTGGAAGCAGGAATTTGAGATGCTTTACACAAAAACTGAAGTTTCTCTCCGGATATAGCACTAATACCATCTGGAAAGTCAAAAGTTACTTTGAATAGGCAGTTTCTTGCTCCACCACCAACCAAATTCGATTTAATATTCTGTATTGAATAAGCCATTTTTCTATTCTCCTATCTTATACCGAACCAACAACTTCACTAAATTCAACATCTGTTCGAACAGCAACGAAATTTAGTTCAATGAAGTTAATACTTCTGGCAGGTTTAATGTAAATGTCACCTATAAATCGATTTTGATCTATAACTTGACCAGTATTATTAGTTTCATCACAAACAACTAAGAAATCAGTGATTCCTTGTCTTCCCTGTACTTCTTCTAAGAAAGGTATAACAGTGCTCTTGAATCTCTCTCTAGTAAATTCAGTGTTCAATTCAAACAAGAATGACCTAGCAGTTCTTGAAATAGTCTTTCTCAAAACAATGAATAGTCTTCGAACATTAATTCTATCAAATGCGGAAGGTCTTTTCAACATTGTTCTATCACCGTAAAGGATTGCACCTTCACCGGGGAAAGTTGTAACTGAGTTAATACCTAGAGGATAAAGAACATCTCTTTCTGCTTTCTTGGATTTCCAAGCAAGTTTGATAACATTCTTTAAAGACCGACCACCGGGACTGAACCAAGCAGCTCTTTCTAAATCAGTTTCTGCCATCAATCCAGCAGTATCCCCATTACAAGGAACCCATCTATTTAAGTTATTATACTTATCAAATTGGTATTTCCAGTTATCATCCATAACCATGAAACTACCTTTTAGGTCTTTCAACCCACCAACATTCAATGTTTCTCTAAAAGTTTTTACATTATCCATTGGTGTTATTGCGTTTACAACATCATCTTTCTCAGGTGAAATGACACCTAGACAATCTTGTCTTGAAGAAGCAATATCAAATATTTTGTTTATAACTGTAACATCAGCAGCACCAGCTAAAAGAAATGATATATCAACCAATTCATCGTCAACAAAAAGGTCAAGAGCATCAACCCTACCTGCTTGATCAATTGTTCCGTCCAAACCACCTGAAAATGAGTGTGTGGATTCAGGGTCATTACCCCCATGACCAGCATCTACAAGCATAAGGTCTGCGGAGTCACCAAGAATATTTGAAACTGTACCATCAGCAGCATATGTGACAACTTCTTCTGCTAATTTTCCCCAATCCGACATTTCAGCATAAGCACCTAAACTCCAAACATATTCAGAGGAGTCATTTATAACTTTTTCGTAGTATGTGGAAGATCCATCTTCAGATTTTCCATCTGAAAACTTAGAAAGGAAATCATATTTTTCTAAAACAGTTCCCTTTTCACCTGAAATATAACCATCTTCATCTACAACAACAATGTGAAGTTCATCATAGTCAGGTCTCTCTGAAAATAAACTTTCATATGCCCATCCACTGTAATTTGATCGGTCAGCAACACTAATTTTTAAACTATCACCCAATTTTCCGGGATATTTTGCTGCCCATTCACCATTACCGTTAAAAACACTTGCTTCAAAATCATCGAGATTTTTAATTAATGCTGCATTTACACTTCCGTTTCCAGCAGCAGAATTTAGAGCATCCGATTTTAATGCTCTTGAAACATATAATGCTCCAGAATAAGATAAAAAATTCTTTGCTGTGAACCAATCAGAAGCATTGTCATTGTTTGGTTTTCCAAAAACATCAACCAAGTCTAATTCATCCGTCACTAATACCAATTTCTCTGCTGGACCCCACTGGGCATGGATAGCAATTCCACCCTCAGTAGACGCAACAGCAGGTGTAACTGTTGTCAAATCTATTTCTCTTGTTATAACACCGGGACTTAATAATGATGCCATATTTTTCTCCTTTTTATAAAAAAATAAAATTATTTTTCAATCAATGATATTTATAAATTAGGGTATTTTCACCTTATAACAAACCAGACAGTTCCCTCGGAATCAGTGAAACTCTCCTCTTCTTCACCATTAACAACAAATCCGGGAGGTAGGGTTGATTCCATTATTTCCATTTCTCTTTCTTTTTCCAACTTCTTTCTGATATCAGAGTTTGTAAGTTCTTTGAAATATTCTTGATTTGACACCCAACCAAAGATGATCAAGCACATAACCAAGTCATCATGATAACCCTCTTCTGCTTCATAACTGTTTCTTTTCTGTACAAAAGTAGATAATTCAGTAATAATATCAACATCGTGGATCAATAGTTTATCAGATTCTATCATGGTTTTCAAGTTAGCCATACCAATTTTTTTGACATTACCAGTCATTCTAACACCATAATAAACATTACCACCAAAACCAGAAGATATCCTTTGACCTTTTCTTCCACCATGTTCAGTCATAATCAAGTCTTCGTATTCTAAATCATTGTAAAGGATTGCTCCAACCTGTTCTCCAATATCGTTCACCTCAACCAAAACCATTGCTTGATTGAAGTGGGTTGCTGTTTCATATATCGTATTTGGGAATACCATAGGGGATATTTCATTATTCTGATACTTTGCTACAACCTTATATGGAAACTCTGAAACATTTATTACTGTGAATGCTGAATAGTCTTTCCCTATACCCCTAGAAACATCCACAGTGACTATATACTGGTTTCTTGGTTTAGGTTCTTCATAAATTGCTAAACCCCCTTGATACCTCTTAACTGGTCTCTTCCAAACCATTTCTTTAATCTTTGTTGTTGATATCAAAGTGTTTGATGAACCTAAGAAATCGCACTCATACTCTTGTTGGAATGCTTTTTCTCCAACGTTGGCAAGAGTTTCATCTGCCCAAGCATCATCTCTACTTGGAACTGCTCTCCAATTTGCTTCAAATAGTTTATAATTTGATCTACCTTCTTGTGCTTCAACCCACATTCTATAAAAGAAGTTCAATCCATTTGGAGTTGAAATGATAATAACTTTTGTGTTCTTACCAGAAGATATCGTTGGATAAACTGCCGTGAAAAAGTCAGCAGCAACATAATCTGGGACAAAGGCAAACTCGTCCAAGAATACTAAATTATATGTTCTTGAACGTCCAGCATCACCAGAAGTTGAAGATGATGTGATTGAAGAACCATTTTCAAGTTCTATACTGTGTTTGTTCCAAGTAATAACACCTTGTTGTAACCACATAGGAAGTTGTTCATATGAATATTTGATTTCTTTTAGAATCTTTTTAGATGTGTCAAACTTATTTGCAAACATACCCACACGATAGTTGTCCTTGAACAGAATAGACCAAAGAATGAACGATTCAACACCAATAGTCTTTCCAGACTGTCTAGCACATTTTGCTAAAATAAACTTCTCATTTACAAACTTATTGATCATCTCTCTTTGAAAATCATAAAGTTTGATTACTTGAACACCAGAGTCAATGGTGACAATCTTCATATATTTTTCAATAAAGTAGAAGGGGTCTTGGGCACATTTTACAAACTCCTCAACTTGCTCTTTTGTAAATTGGATCTGAGCTCCAACTTTTTTTACAAGTGGGTTTCCTTGAAAATGTTCTATTTCCTGTTCGGGAGTTTCCATCACTTCCCTTTTTTCTTATAGTCTGTTGTATAGAAACCAGAACCTTTGAATATGATTCCAGAAGTGTGAAACAGTTTTTTCAGAGTCTTCTTCTCACATTTAACGCAAGTTTCCAATGGTTTATCATTTATGCTTTGTATTTTTTCGAATCTATGACCACAATTTGCACATTCATATTCATAAGTTGGCATTTATTCATCCTCATCATCTTTTTTGACTTCTATCAAAGTTTTATCTGACATTGTATTGTTGATAAGTTCTTGTAAGTCAGCAGTTGAACCAACGTAATATGTGTTGTTCTGTTGGTTCAGTTCAAGTTTATCCATATTCTTTAAGTTCTTTTCTGGTTCTGCTATAATTTCAATCTCATGGAGTTTCTTATTTACGTCCATTAATTTATCAGAAGCATCAGAAACATTCTTCACAAGAGTTGCTATCACTTCATATGCTCTTGGTTGTTGAGAACTCTTCGCAATCTCTATCAAGTCTTCCAAAGCTTCGTTTCCAATCTCCATAGCATTTTTCAGATTCTTTCTCGCAAACTTGTAATCTTTTCTGCGACTGTCTTGCATTTCCTCTGAAAACTCATCTTGAACTTCTACTATATCATTCTCTTGAACTTCTGTCAAGTCTTTTATTTCAGAATCTTCTGGTAGTATATCCAACACTTCTTCTATATCTTTGAAATCATTTGACATTATATACCTTCTAGAAAGTCTTCTATGAATCCATAATTATCATCTGCTTCAATTTCTTCCTTTGGAACAGATTCAGATTCTTTTGTTGTTGGTTCACCTTGATCTGTAAGTCCGGGTTTTGTAATAGATTTTGATTTGACACCAAACTCTTGTGCTTGCTGCACTTCCTGTGGGGTCACTTCACCAGAGTCTCCTGTTGGTGTTGAGATAATATCAGTCTCAACTTGACGAATCAATCCAGACTCTTTAATTGGTTTGAATATATTTGTCTTTAAAGTGAAACCAAGAGTCCATATTATAACTCTTCTATCTTCAAATTGTCCTTCATAAGTTTCTTCCAATGAGACATTATTAAGCAATACGGGAACATCATCAACTATTCCCATATCATCATAAACAAGTTTGGAAGGGATGTTTAAGTATGGACTGAAAAAGGGAACTATCTGTTCTATGATTTGCAAACCTTCATCGAAATGTTCAACATACACATTCAAAGAGAAATCTATATTATAAGGTACTGGATTGTACATTGACTTCTCTTTATCATCTTGTGTTGTATTATACTTGACACCAAGAGAATTCAATTTTCTTTCTGAATCATAAGAAAAGGAATCCATCTCAAAACTCATTCTTGGTAATACAATTGCAGTATTTTTATTAACACTACCATCAGCATTCTGAACTTGAATTTTGGAAAGGAATTTGCTTCTTGGTGCATAAGACAAGGGAACTTTCAGTTCTTTGACAGTATCACCAGATGAAGTTTTCCTTTTCACTGTTATATCATTGAAAAGAGTTCCAAAAGTAGCAACACTTTTGAAAATAGTTTTGTGGTAGAAATATTCATTATATAGAGCCATAACAAATATATTTATAAGACTTACTAATAATCTTCTTCTGAAAATGGATTATTTTCTGAAAAGTCAATTACTTTGTCTGCTTCTTTTTCATAGTCAATATTGTCAGATAATGGATCGTTTGGCATATCAAGTTCAACATCTTCGTAATTGTCTGGTAAATCTATCTCATAAGATGCTCCACCATCACCAACTACATTTACACCTTCAACAAACTTACCAACAACATCAATAAGTTCCAAAGTGTTATTTTCCCATGAAGCAACTCTACCTTTTGCAGTAGCAGAAGATAAATCAGCACCTTGAAAAGCATTCTCACCTACAACATAGTTACCGGTTCCGTTTGTAGTTGTAAGTTCAATTGAATAAGCATTCTTATATTGAATATTGTCAATGTCTTCAATACCAGTGTTAATCATCTGATTGGAATATTCAAAGAGTTCTAGTTTTATTTTATAGACAAATCTCTTACCAAGAGTGTAGAATATTTGCTCATCTTCAACAAACATAACTTCGAAGAGTTGCTTATTGAAAGGAAAGAAAATCAAGTCACCCTCTTTTGGTCTTCCTATATTCAGAGTTTCAAATCTGTTTACCATTACAGTCAGTTCCAATGTGTCACGAATCTCTACACCAAACTTGGATAAGAAATCACCTTCACCACCAAACTGATCAAAACTATCAACAAACATTTCAATTTCATGAGTTGTGGTGAATTGTGAAACTTCAACATCTTTAAATACAGAATCTATTTTTTGAATCTCTCTTGGTAGATATTGAACATCAATACCGTGAATCTTGATTGACTCTTCCATTAAATCATCATACAGGTCTTGTTCTGATTGTGAAGAGTAGTTTTTATTAAAGAAAGGATTGATTGCCATAATTACCCCATATAGAAAGTTGGAGGTTCTTCATAAGTGTTTCTCAACTCTTCTTCTAATTCCCTAAGTCTAGTTCTAGCATCATCTAGAATTTTTTCACCGTTGAATGTTAATCCTCCGGGCATTTGAACACCAGAATATTTTGTGAGGTTGGTTCCCCACTGCTCTCTAAACAATTCAGTTGTATACTCTCTTAACCACCTGTCAGACCAAACTTGTGTATAAGTGTCTGGGTCTATAATTTGATATGCTTGAATTACAATATAACCACCAACATCAACTTTATCCCAGTCCATATCAATGTAAAGTTTATCAGTGTGTCTTCTATATCTAAGAATTTGTTTACCATTCAGTATTTGATTGATAAGATTTAGATTCTCTTGTGTTGCTGTGTAATATTGCATTTGAGATGGGGTGTGATTAAAAGCATACAAAGCATCCCAAGTCATGTGAAATTGAGCATCAAATAGTATCTCATTTGAACTACCTGTATTCAGATCTAATATCTTCTCAATAGAAATAACAGCATCACTCATTGTGATATACCCATTATCTTTATCTGTCTGGGTGACTTCATGTTGAATGATAATTCTCTCTATACCATCATAGTGAAAATCATGATACATTTTAAGAGCATCATCAATTCTATCTTCTAACTGTTCATCAGCAACATTTATTTCTAAAACAGGTTTTCCAAGTTTCCTTAAACAAAACTGTTTCAGTTCTTCTCTATTTGTAGGATTGGCCATCTCTACCCCTTTAACAAAAAAACAAAAGTTTGGCGAAACCTCAAAAATATTTCCGCTTTAGTCCTGCCAGACCCGAACGATTTGTAATAGTGTTTTGGCAGTTACACTACGATTTGTCGTTCCTTATATAAAAGCAAGTCTACTAACTTCAAAAATTAATAGAATGAAAACCTCTTAAAGTGCTAAAAATAAAACATAAAAAATATAAGAGTGTTTTCTTTTAAAACGATAAAGAACTCAACTTGTTTTATATCACTTATATTTATACACTGACAGGTTCTTGTAAGGCAATTGCTCTCAAATTTCTAGCTTTGGGTATTTTTGTACTGTTATCAGAAGATAAAACAATCTTAATTGCATACACATTAAAATCAACTAATGTATTATTGTGTACAAGTTCAACACCTCTAAATTGGGGATCTGTACCAAACACATATTCTCTGTAATCATTATTGTATTCGGAAACCACATACTCTGGTGTAACCTGTTTCATCAAGTACCAATTCCTATCATCAAAAATAACAGAATCACTTGTACTAGCAACTTTATAATAAACATAGACATTAGTTCCTGCTGGTTTATACAAATCAAGGTAAACTCTTATATCCTTAGATTCATACGATGATTGTAAATTTACCCTCTTTGAGATATATACAGCATCAGCAACACTACCAGAAGATGAAGTTTCACTATCAGCAACTACAAGTTGAGTTATATCATCAGTTGAAGATGTATTAGTTGTAATATTAACACTATTTGTCATATCCTTAGAAGAGGATAATAGAGTGAAACCTGTGATAGCACCACCAGTTGCTTGAATTTCAAAAATAGCTTGTTTAGAACTATCATGAGAATCTGTCAAGAATAATTTTTCACCAGTTGAAAAACCAGTTCCCCCAGATTGTATAGTCAAATCGGAAGCATCATACTGAACAGCGTCAACAATATTCCTAACTGTGATTAAACTTGTTCTCTCCATGTCAATAACAGGAGAAACATCAGTATTAGAAGATGTTGGAATCTTTGCCTCTATTTTGAATGTTGTATTTCCACCAAAAGATTTACTACTTGACAATTCAATATTTCTATTTTCATGAAACTCAACCAAATTAGAAGTTCCAAGTTGGTATTTAAAAGTTGGGTTTTGACTTCCAAAAAAGTTTTTCAGCATTGACACATTAAATTTGAACAAATCAAAACTCTCAGACTGTGGTGGAACAGTTACATTCAATATTGCTGTTGATTCTAATGAAGTGTTAAATTGACATTTATTCAACCTAAACATTATAGATTCATTATTAATAGCATCCCAAACACCAGAATTGTGAGAAGAGAATAAACTTCCAACTAATGGTTGCTTAGATATTTTCGGATTTAGTATATTAGAACTTCCATCCGTATTCAGTGTAGAATTCCCTACAACACCACTCCAAATTTGATATTGACTACTATTCGTCTTTACAACTATTGCATATTCACCCGGAATCAGATAAACTGGGGCATCAAAAATAAATCTTGTGTTCTTATTAGAATCTTCTGACGCATCTGGTCCTTCTGAAACAACAACCTGAGAAGGATTCAATATAACTTCCGAGAAAGGAATTACAGTAGATGTAGAAGGATAACCATTAATAGTTGGTCTAATCTCAACCATAACTGGTAAAGTATCATCCTTAGACTTGAAAAACAAATCAACAGATTTCAGAAAAACACCATTTCTGTTAGATGCTGGATCAACTATAAACGTTTGTGATAAAGGATCTTTCCAATCTAAACATCTATTGATTGATGTCAATTCCCTAGAGAATACATCTTTGGAAACAGAAAGTTCGTCACATATATTTGACCTCTTAATTAATGGTAATCTAGTTGAAACAACATAATTTTCTGGGTCATCCATTAATCCCTGAGAAGTATAACTACTCTCAGCCACTGATTCTGAATTACTCAAATCATTATCCTGATTATCAATCAATCTCAAAAGTCTTTGTCCAGTTCTAAACTTACTAGTTTCTGAACTTGGGATATTTAAAACCCCACACAATAAACCTGAAGCATCAGATTTTAATTCTGTTGGAGTTGTTATTGTACTTATTTTTGCTTGAACTAAAGAAGTTCCACCATTGATAGTTTCATCATTAGAAAGTGTACCTGTTAATAATTGAACATATATCAACCCACTACCATCATTTGCATTTTTAACTACTCTAGCAGTTCCACCATTAGAACCTGTTATGATTTCACCGTCATACACCCCATCATTAAAGACTTTAGAAGAGTTTGTAACAACTATCTGAGAGCAAGGTTCAATATCAGGTGAACTTAAAGCAATATCATCAAAGAACCCATAAAATGTGGTCTTTGGTTTTAAGTTGGTTGCTATGAAAATAACCTCATCAGGTCTCATGAAAGGTACAACACTAGTGTCTATCTTCTTACTTGTCAAATCTCTTTCAATTCTGTTTGGTAATCCAGAACCTACAACATTGATCTTATCAACAGCATCAAACAAATAATTTTGAGTCTCTCTGTTCTGTAATCTAACAACATTTGATTCAACTAGTGAAGATGGATCTGATTCTTGATTTGAAACAAAGTTTTCTCTACCAGTCCACAGGTCTTCCCAATCATTCCATTGAGTCCCAAAACCTTGTGCTAATTCTGAAGAAACACTGGTTGATAAATTTTCCCAAGCATCATTTTCACCAGAATCATTAACATTGACTCTAGGTTTTAAATCTTGACTGAACCACATATCAGAGGAAGGATTCATTTTAATTTCACCAAACCAGTAAGTCATATTGTGTGGATTTAAGTTTATAGGTTTACTTCCAGCAGGTTGTGATTGATGTAAAACTTCTGTATGTTCCAATAATAATAAAGGACCAGATTTAACCATATTGATATTGCTTGAATCAGAAGAATCAAAAGAGATTTCATGTGAATCACTGTAAAATGAAGGTCTCAATTCATTTGTTTCAAAATCTATAGAACATCTGTAATCTGAAGAATTTGTATCACCAATACTGTGTCCAGAAAAATCATCTATAAGGATACCATTTTTAAATAAATCAACACCATTATTATTTCTAATCTGAACACTCTTAGATTTCTCTTGTAAAAGTCTCAAATTAGATCTTGCCTGTAGTTCCTCAATTCTTCTATCCAAAATACCAATATCTCTCATTGTATATCTTCTGTTATGGATAGGAATAACTTTTAAGTCATTATCATTATAAGTGTATGGAGGAACCGTAATAATATATAGAGACATAGCATTAGGATCATCAGGGGGTGTTACTGGAAAATCAGAAGATGTCCCTTTTATAACTCTAAACTCTTTATCTTTCGTCACAACAACTTTGTCAATTCTTGGTAAGAAATAATCGTAAGTAATTTCCAAGAAATCTGTTGCTGAACCGTAAGGTATTAGACTACCTACAATATTATCACTAGCATCTCTTGTTGGTCTAAAATCAATAACATCTGTTAAACTATAAGATTTACCAGTATTTTTCGAAAAATATTTTGGGATGTCTTCATAATCTACAGCATCAACACCCGTTTGGGCATAAGAATCTCTTGAGAAAAATCCATTGTCGGATACAGGATGTTGAAAATATTCCAATTCTATAGTAAAACTACTAGAATCAGGTACAACTACACCTGATTTCAATTTTAATGAAGCATAATCATAGAAAGAATCTCTTTGACCATTATCAAATTCATACCTATCTTTTATATCAACATTATCACTACCCTTTATGGAAACTATTTTGATAACATCAGGATACCCATTAAGAGAAACTGTCTTACCAACTGTTTTCATATCAGACAATCTGGAATGAGGATCAGTATTATCAATTACAATCGTGTCAGCAGTTTTTGTTTTTGTTTTCGAATTCTGAATTGTTGTTTGAACTTTATATAAAACTTTCAATTCCTGACCCTGCAAATTCTTATTAGGAATTGTTATATTGGCAACACTATTACTGGGAAGATTTACAGTAAAAGAGTCGTAATTTTCACCAGTAGATTTATTAATGATAATGAAGTTACTTCTATTAAATTTTAATTCTTCTGGAGAACTATAACTAAAAGTACCTGTTCCTAAAAATTGAACAGGTGAACTTACACTTATCGATAAAACTGTATCACCCTGACTATTTGTCGGGAATTTATCAACAGATTCATTATACAGAAAAGAAACCTCTTCTACATCAGACAAAGAAGATTTAGAAATAGGAAATATTAAAGAACTTCTCGATTGTTGTGAAACTACTGTATCACCACCGACAATACTTCCATTTGAAACCTTCAGAACATCCTCAGTGGAGGTGTCAGAAATTCTAAAAGATAAAATATCTTTCGATGAACCAGATGTTAAATTTAAGTCAAAAAATGATAATTTATATCCCTCAGAATCATAACTTAATTGTTTTATTCTACAAGAACCTATATGATTACCATCAAAATTAAATACTTCCAAAGTTTCATTTGAGTTAATATTTGGAAATTCTTCACCAGTCAACAGCTGTGCTGGAAAGTCAACATAAACGTAATTACCAACAAAAGTGCTTATATTTTCTGATTCAACCCTAGACTCATCTCTACCTCTATCCACTGCAAGAGTTACTGTCGAAATTGTTTCAATCTCTCTACCGTGAACATATGCTTTTCCGGGGTCTAATGTAAGTTTTAATTTTTGTGTTAAATCAACAGGTGGTGTTAGAGCATTGCCAGCATCAACTTCTGATTGACTATATTCGTCAATATCTAGTGTGAAGTTTCTAACAACAAAATCACCATTAGCATCATATGTCCTGCGAGCCATTTCTTCTGCCAAGTAAGCATATTGAGCATTCTTTATCTGATCTACTTTTTGACCATTCCGAACTCTAACAAATTCGTAGAAGTCGCAAGAATTATTATCTATTAAGTTTGAACTATCTTGTAATTCTTTTTTAGTTAAATTTAATGAAATTTTAAATCTGTCTGCACCGGGAGCTGAGAAATTTGAAGACCCCTGAGCATTGTCATAAAGTGAAGCATCATCAGCAGGGGTTACAATACTTTCATCAACTTCCAAACCAACTCTATAACTTGGAGTATTACCATACTTATCTAATACAATTGTTTGAGGTTTTACTCTGTGAAAAAATCCTGAAATATAGAATATTGCAGAGTGTTCTGGGTCATTAGGATCATAACTGTCTATAAATTTAGAAGCATCCCCAACCACAGATGCCAAAGAAGATGGTCCTGTTATTTCGTCTGTAGGTGAAATCCCACCTTCACCTCTCTTAACAACTTCAACAGTTCTATTCAATTTACCTTGAACTGATTGAGTAACTAGTGTAGTTTCCTCTCCTGCAATTTCAACACTTCCAGATTTATAAGAACCTATGATAGTGTTTGGGTCAGTTGCGGTTTTTGGGACAACTTTCTTAACTTCAAATATGATTGGTTCAGAACCTTCATTATTAACCAAAGTTCTACCTTCAAGTTCACTAATAAAAGAAGATACATCTACACCAGCAGATTGATCTTTTAGTTTTATATATTTTACATTCACATCAACGTTGAAAGTACCATTTCTAATTGGTGATCCGTCTTGAAATATATGATTACCGAACCTATGGATTTGTTCACTTAGGATTGTTTGAAGTTGTGTAATCTCTCTTGCTTGTAGTGCGGTTCCGGGTTTGAAAAGAACTTTAAGGAAATTTTTGTCTACATCAAAATCATCATAGTACGGTCTAGTATTAAAATCTGTTAATAATTTTCTAGTTTCATATTTAGCCATATATAAACCTCTTACTTTATATTATAATACTATTTATACTAGAATTCAAGTACTATTTTTATGTCTTCAATTTGATTTTCATCCCTCTGAATATTAGTTCTTTGCTCAACAAACATAACATCCCCAGAATTTTTTAATAACTCTTCATCAACTATACTGGAAATTGAAGTTGCTGAAGCTGATGGTGAACTTATTGGATTTGTTAAATCAAAAGTTCCTGTCACATTTACTATTCTAATTTCTTTTGTGCTATTGTCACCATCTAAAACATCTACAATTATTCCAGTTGCACCTGTTACAGATTGAGTTATAGTTTCATCAATAACAAAAGTTTCATTCAAACCTATATCGGTAGTATTTACAATTAATGTTTTACACTGTATGTATAAGTCGGATGACGCATCTAGATAATCTGGACCTTCATTGAGTTTTGGTTGCCTAATTAAACTAATCTGTCTATAATCATTTGCAACAGGTAAATTCTTACCAGTCCCTGATTCATTGTATTCAAATTTAGTATTAACCATAACAAAGAAACCACCAAGTTCTTCAACAGCATCTCTACCGTGACCCCCAGCTGGAGGTATGATAACATCAAACTTTGCATCTACTGTTACAGCAGAACTAGCATTTACAAAACTTACAGTTGCGGTAGTGTATCCAGAACCACCATTTAATACCAAAACACTATCAATTTGGTTCTCATCAGAAGCATTGTCAGAAGCACCCATAACTGGAACTGCTTGAACACCTGTTCCGTCACCATCAACAACAACTGTTGGGAGTATTTGAATGATTGTATTTAAAGATAAACTTGTTGCATCACCTTTAACTGTTATTTCATCTCCACCAGTTGCTGGTACATATCCTTCTATCTCAAAAGCTTTTGAGTCAGATGAACTAAAAACTGTCATACCATTATAATAACCATTAGGTACACCCAGAGAGTTACTCTGATTATCTGTAATAGTTATTTTTGTTGTAATATTACCATCATTATCAGTAGTAATATTAGATATTGATGTTATAATCCCTGATGCAAAAACATATCCATCACCAGAACTATCAGCAGAATCATATCTTCTTGATATTACATCAATTCTACCATCACCATAAAGTCTAGCATCTTCTTGAACATTCCATTGTAAATTTGTAGATGAACAAGCACTAGCACCCACTGGTTGTTGTGTTAAGGTTTGAATTGGGATAAAATTTTCTGTCATAAACTTAAATGCAGAACTAGCAGAAACGGTATACATATATTGCCAAATATAACCATCTGGATATGGTTCTGGGGTTGTGCTAGTGTGTATAGGTTTATCGTATGATTCTATATTGTTATTAAATAAACATTTATATACATTAAATTCATCAGTTACAACATAAAAAGGTTTGGGTGTGTCACTATTAATTACATCATATAATAAAGTTGCATCCAAATCACCATATTGTGTGTATATTTTACCAGATTCCCAATTAACCTTTGGTATAACATGTGTTATATCAGTAGATTTAATTTTTTTGGCAGCAAACATATTTCTCCAAACTTCATATTCATTTTGAACATGATCTAATGGAGTCGGTGGATTTAAATCACCAGTTGTTTCAGTAGCACCAGAGTATAAATCATCACTAGTCCAAGGAGAAATTTTTCCTATGGCAGTATAAATATTAGTTGGTTCTGCTTCACTAAAACCTTCTACAAAAGATTTAGCATTATGTATTCTGAATTTATTTGTTAAAACACTAGACATTTTATCCTCACTAATGTATTTAGTCGACTATTAATTCTCTTTTTAAGAACTCTGAACCAGAAATAGCAGAATCTGAACGAGTATTTAATATCAATTCTGTATCACTATTTATACTGACCACTTTAAATAATTGATCACCCGCAGATATTACATCACCTTCACTCAACTGTGTAAACTGTGTACCCACCCCAGTTAATGTAAAAAATTGGAGAGTTCCATCACAATTAGTGTCATGAGGAATTGATACAGTTCCATTCAATTTATTCCACTCATAAAAGTCATTTTTCTTTGGTGTTCCGGGTCTTAAATTCTTATATTTTATTTTAAATCTATAATTTTGATGTGTATTTTCGTTGTACAAGTAATCACAAGCATATGAACCATGATAATATATTTGTGGAATCAAGACACCAGAATCACTCCCATCAACTTCTGTTTCAATAAAACCCAATTCAGTTTCACTAGTAATTGTAGCTTTTGGTGAAAAATCTCTATAATATACACTTGTTGTATCAAATTCCTGTACAATATCAGTATTAATCATGAAATCACCATTAACATCTTCTAAAACTAATTGTCCACTTACATTATCCCAAGATTTGACTGTTGCTTCAGCTCCAACTTTAAATATTCTATTATTATTTGAAGTGCTTGCTGTATTAACTACACCACCTGTCCAGTATGGGAAAAAAGTTAAAGTTTGGTCATCTATTATATTTGTAATTCTGAATATGGTTGGTGATCCAGTATTCCCATATGAATATAATGGTGAAACTATTCTAAATAAATCCCCAACTTCTAATTCAGTTGTATAAGAAGTTCCTACCCCTAAAAGTGTTTGATTGTTAGGTGCTGCAAGAGATCCAATTACTGAATCACCAGAAAGTTCTATTGAAAAATTCAAAACTTTATTACCAACTTCAAAATCACCATAAGGATTGCTCATTTGGAATTCTAAATTATAAGGGGCACTGTCATCACCATCTAAAATCAACAAACTATATAGAAAATCAAAATCCCTAATAAGTTTATTAGAGTGTTTTCCAATATAATCCCATATAACCATTGAAACGTTTGTCTTTATTTGAGAGAAAGACATTTTGACTTGTTTAACAGTTTCCGTTGAGATTCTACCAAACATTTTCATACCAGCTGGATGAATAAGTCTTTTCAGTAAGTCTCTATACTTTCTAACCTCAACAGAGGATTCCAGTAAGTAAGAGTAAACTTGATAGTAGAAAGAATCTTGTATGTATTTTACATCTGAAATAAAACTGTTATTGTTTAAGAATCTACCACCATCATCAAATATAGAACCAAAATTTAATTCAATATCATCAGTTCCACTGGAATTCAAATCCAGACTTATACTATAAGGTTGGTTTAATATACTATCATACCAAGATGCTACTGAATAATTTAGATCTACCCAAACATCAGTCCCATTTCCAATTTTAAATTTGGTTTTATTGTATGATGCAGTACCCACAGTTCCTGTTTCACCTGAACCAGCACCTTCAATAATATCATCATCAGCACTAATAAAAACACCACTATACTCTCTTAAAACTAGAATACCAGTTCCAGAGTCCCAAGATACAACTTTACCAGTCCCATCAAGAGTTTGGTGGTTTACTATTTCACCAACCGTAAAATCTCCACTTGGGGTTGTTATCTCTAGATTGAGATAAGGTAATTCAATACCTATCTGTGTCTTATCCAAAACCAGACTTGATTGTGTACCTTCCCAGTCTTCAAGATAATGTTCAACTTTACTTCTTTTGTACCCAATACCAGTTTTTCTGATTTTAACTTGTTTTAGAGTTCCAACATCATTTCCAATTAAGTTAAAAGATTCGGAAGTTATATTATGATCACCTATTTGTGTCAAAGTTGGATATTTAATATACCCTTTACCAGCACAATGAACATTTATTTTACTTATTGTCCCAACACCATTTTCAATAGCAATACCATTAGGAGCAACTATTCTAACATTATCTATATAAACTCTCCTATATACATTATCTTCTATGGGTGGTTGACCACCCCAAGATATTTTAATAGATGAGTTAATTAGGAAATTATTAGATTGACTTGGAGTAAATTCAACTTCATATTCACCAACTTTATCAACAAGAAAAGATTGAACTCCAACCCAAGATGATGTTGAATCATCATATACTCCAATAGTAAGGTATCTTGAACCAGTATAAGATTTTACACTTACTCTTAATTTTAAATTAATACCATCTAAATCTGAAAAATCATAATTAATTGGTTGAGATACTGTAGGGTTAAGTGGTGGAATTGAATTTATAGTTAAAGTTCCACCAAATAGGTTCGACCATGCAATCCCAGTCTCGTTAGAAGGGTATTGCCAATCATCTATATTACTATCGAAATTTGGATTATTAATAGAATAACCAAATTCAGTTATCTCAGAAACAACTGCTTCTATTGGTCTACTTGGACCAGTTGGGGAAAGACATTTTGTATTATCAAATATCAACTTATCACCAACACTGTACCCAATACCACCATTAACAACTTCAATATCAGTTATCTTACCAGAATTTACACTACAAACATCCAATTCTATAAGGGCTCCCCTATCTATATTTTGAATATCTGTATAATCTATAACTTCACCAGACCTGTCTATATAAAAAATATCACCTACTGTGAAGGATTCTTCAACATCATTGATTGAAACACTTGAAGCACCATAATAAATTGTACCTATAATTGTTGAAGGGTCATTTTCCAAATATACATTTTCACCTTCGAAGAAATCACCAGAAAGACCATATTCATTTAGAACAATCTCATATACAAAATATCCACCTCTTTTGGTGCTTGATATAGTTTCAACATAAGCACTTACGCCAGAAATTTGACCAACTATTTTTTGAGAAGCAATTTCTGGGATAGTTGTTATATCATCCGGTTTTATCAATATAGTTTTTGATCTGGAAAAAGTGTTATCAGATGGTTTTAAAACATTATCTTTTGGATAACTTACTTTTACATCTTCATTAAAAATTGTTCTAAAAAAGTATTTAAAAGAATCCTCTGTCCCTTTTGACTGATAGAATTCTCTGGAATGTTTGACTAAAAACTTTTTGAATTCAGCAACATCAATATCAGTACTCTGAAATTGGTTAGGAAATGATAATGGGAACCCTTCTAGGTATTCCTTCATAAAGAAATCAACATACTCATCAAGAGTTCTATCAATGTCTTGTAAGTTCCATAGATTTTTTGATGACAAAGTTGCATTCTGAATGTAATCAACAACTTTTAATTCACCAGCATATCCATTATCACCTGTAAGGATTTCAACCGAATCACCGGATAAAAAACCCCTTGTTGATGTAGAGTCTTGAGATTTAACATCAAATATTGGAATTGAATTTGTCCCATTTTCTAAATTAAGAGTGTTATTCCCTGCATTGGTTACATCAAAAATACCAAAATATTCTTTCTCATTTTCAGATGTGACATTATTCAATACAACTATTTTATCAATAAAGGTATAATCAACATCAACTTCTTTACCATTAACAATCTCTTTTACAGTGACTGTTTTATTTGATATATGTAACACCTTACCTTTAACAATCTTACCATCAGGTTGTTCTTGGGATACATCGTCCCCAACATTAAAATGTCCAACATTTGGGTTTAATGAAGGGTGGACATCTGAATCGGAAACACCCAAAACTTGGATTTGCTGATTATTCTCTTTTATATAAAAAACATAATTACCATTTTCTAAAAGATAGGAATTGAGAACTTCAGCATAAACATGTTTGGTGTGTTCAGATCCATCTATTTGTTGACTTGCTCTTATTTTAACACTTGGTGTACTGGAAGAGAAAATTAAATTCAACTCCTCAGTAGAAGAGACTTCCAATTTTGAAGTCTCCATAAATTCATAGTATTTCTCTACAAATTTGACAAATTTTGGACCTTCCTCCTGTAAAAAATTAGGAAGTTGTTCCTCTATTAGTTCAGATATTTTATTATTTTGATATGTCAT
>Ga0213859_10000302_pt1 | contig 22458 bp, 30 predicted proteins | sample PICome_2_FD_160133 | JGI IMG/M metagenome (GOLD analysis project Ga0213859, IMG submission 160133) | Coastal seawater microbial communities near Pivers Island, North Carolina, United States - PICO304 | ecosystem: Environmental > Aquatic > Marine > Coastal | place: USA: North Carolina...
GACTTTCACTATACACTGTATGGAAACGCATGAACAAAACATTAGGGTGCGGAATGCTTTCAATTACATTCTTACTTGCGGCATATGGATTCAAGTGTGGTTCATACTGTGAACTTGAACCTGCTACAAGAACTCTAACATTTTTATAGAACTCTAATATTCTTTTCGTACCTTCTACATTTGTATTCCAGTACTTTGCTGGATCTGCAAGACTTTCTCTTACACCTCCTATACCTGCCAAGTGTATAACAAAATCAACTTTTGGCAGTGGTGCAGTTAGGATGTCAGTACCTTCTTTTATATCAATACCTTCTACATCGTGTCCGTCTACAACTAGTTTTTCATATAGTCTGGAACCGATAAATCCTAAATGACCTGTTAACAGTATTTTCATTTATCTTTCCTTTTTTCTTTGTTACTTTTAATAGCAGTTAGTAACGTTGGTAGTGTAGCGCCAAGAACGTTTGCAGAGTAAACTAATGCTTCCGTGTCTTTTGGAAAACATGCTCCGCCAAAACCTCTGTCGCCGTCTGGACCAGGAACATGCATATGACTGTGTGTTATCCTTTCGTCCATTCCTACCAATGCTTTGACTTGATTATAATCTATGCCTGCTGTTTCACATAAATCAAATACTTCATTAAAAAACGCAACTTTTGTTGCTAAAAAACTATTTCGTAAATACTTTGTTAAAATTAACTCTTCTATTGTTGCATATATTGGATCATATGCTTTGCACTCTATAAAAATATCATTCCAAAATTCTTTGTTATCCCCACCAAACAACATCTTATCTTGATTTCTAAAATCTTCATTTGCATTTGCCGCAGTCAAAAACTCCGGACTAAATGTAATTTGTTTACCTTGCGGTTCTAAATCTTTACGCCAACCTTCTAAACTAATCGTGCTTTTAATTAAAATAGGTTTATTTTTTGGACATGCTTTGACTACTGCTTCAACTATAGTCATATCACATGCACCTGATAACGTAGTTGGTGTAGGCACACAAACAATATAACCATCACTGTCATTGTTTATAACATTGTCATTATATTGTGGATCAACGATTTTTACTTCGTAATGATCTTTAAGTACTTCATGGACGGCCTTACCGACAAATCCATACCCTATTAAAGTTAAATTCACTTCTTCTCCTTTTTTGCTACAAGTTTTGGGTGTGGAGTTCTATCGTTGTAAATATCTCCAGCCATTGCTTGTATTTGTTCTACAAGATGTGTTACTTTGTCAACATCATATTCACCATCGTGGCTTTTATATTTTTCTCTATGAGCTTGCACTGCCAAGCCATGCATTGCACTCACTTTATCCATTAGTTGTTGAATTGTATGAATCATTAATCACCTCCAAAATCAAATAGACTATTAAACGTATTGTTTTGCTTGGTATCTTCTAAATCATAATTCAACACACCAATAAGATTGTCTAGTTTGTTGTCAATGATAGTTGACTCCATAGCATCGCCATCAAATGGCAGTTCTTTAAACCAGTCTGGAAGACGCAGTTCATCTGTTGGATATGCAACACTTGTATATCCTAACGGATTCTGTTTAAGTTTGCAAACAATAACTTTCATACCATCTACAATCTCTTGCGAATACTTGTCGCCATTCATACGTTTAAGTGTGTTCCAGTTGATGCTTGCTCTAACATGACCAGGCATGTTTGCTTTGCCTTGCTTTTCTTCAAGACGCTGATAGTGTCCAATCTTGTTTGCACGTTTAGGAGCACCTTTCTCAAATCCTGGACGCAGTTTAAAGTCCTTTCTAAATTCTGTAATACGATCTAATACTTCTTTTTCTGGAGCATCAGTCAAAACCATAAGCAATAGTTCGCTTAGGAACTCTTGCATGAATACAGGCGTGTCTGATCTACGCAAATCCAAACCCATTGCTTTTACTTTGCCTGGCTTGCCGTCTGTGTCACTTCTAAAGCCTTCTACATCATACACCAATGCCGCATAACGTTTCTTTGTGATATACAATCCGCTTTCAGCAACAATTTCTCTAGCCGCCGCAATAACATCACTACGTGACTTTGGACAATGGAATGCTTGATACATAAATTTTTCAAACGTGTCATTTGCCGCTTCGCATACTTGATCATACAATGTAATAACATTGTCTTTGCTCCACGGAATGGTACCTTTATCAATTTGTTCTTTCAATGTAGGGTATGCACTAAAATAAACAGAGTCTGTATCTCCGTAAATAACTGCTTCGCCTACATGATCATATGTGCCTGTAATAACTTTGTTTACTTCTGCACTCATGTGCTTAACAATAGTTCTACCTGTAAGTGTAGTAGATTGTCCGATACGTTTATCAAAGAATCTACAACCAGGATTAAGAATAGCACCATACAAACTATTTAAATTAATTTTCTTAACCAACTGACGTTTATCCCAGTATTCAATCTCAGTAGCATTGCCAGCATCTTTTGCTTTTTTCAACATTGCTTGAAGTTCTTTACGTTCACTATACCAACGTTTCAGTAGTCCAGGAATAACACCTTCGTGTTCTGTTGTAAAGATAGTTCCATTAGATGAAAGCATCCATGGTTGGTTATTATCAAACACAAGTTTGTAAATCTCTGCACCCGAAAGAACATCGCTTTGTCCGTTTTCCCAATCCACAGTAAGTGCAGTATCACGTTTCTGCTCCATTACTGCTTCATATTCTTCAGTGCTAAAACGTCCTTCCCAGCTTCCTGCGAATGACTTCTTTTTAAGACCCATGTCTTCTTCAACTCTTGCAGTACTAATGTCCGGCCGGATCTGTCCTACAATAGTTGCTGGATCCATATTCAATGCACGAATCACACTTGGATACAGACTGTTCAAGTCCATAGAACCAATCCATTTGTGCAGACCTTTTTTAGGAAATGCCACGTATGCACCTGCGGCTTGTGTATTCTCATCATCACGATGAGGACGATTAGGCACTTGCATACCTCGCCTATGTGCTTCATTCACAATGGCTTGTTCTGTAACTGCGACAGCACCCATAGTGGTCTGTAGCAAAACAGTATTTGCGTGTGCCAGTTCGTTACTAAGATCAATAAATCTTAGTTTTTTGTCCAGCTTGTCCAGTAGTGCGGTATCTTGTATGTTGTACTCAATGAACTTTCTAAAGTCATTATTGTACAATTGGTCCAAAGTGCCTTCATAAGGGACTTTATTCTCTCCAACTTCGATTTCGCCAATGGCATCAAGTCTATATGTGTGTCTTTCTTCATATGTATATTTACGATAAAGTTCTAAACTATCTAAATGTACTCTGCCTATTAGGTCAAAGGTTACAGCTGATTTGCCATACTTCTCATATTCACGTTTCTTAGGCAGTTGCCCCCATAAACAAAAACGTCTAGTGTCGTCTTTGCTTAATACACGGGCAGTTCTATTTACAGTGTAAGGAATATCATAACCTTCACTGTTCCAACCTGACAAAATGTCAGCGTCTTCAATTAATGTTAAGAAAGTATCAATCATTTCACTTTCTTTTTCAAACAACATTACATTTTCTATACCTTCAAGTTCTTTCTTTGCCTGGTCCATTGTAAGTGTCTTAGGCGGAACTGCTAAACAAATCATTGTTTCCATCCACTGCAAATATACAGAGATAGAAGTAATAGGCATAAACGGATCTGCAGGATCAGCAAAGCCTTTCTCAGGATCAAAGTCTGTCTCAATATCAAAAAACGCAATGTTTAGTTTAGGAGCATCTTGATTGAGATAGTTTTCACTTAGGCATTGGAAGATTGGATTGATATCACTTTCATACATCTTCTTGCCTTTGTTAATAGCAAGTTCTTTGCGAAACTCTTTTGTATTTTTACATACAATTCTGCTGATTGGATCACCATAGATGCTTCTATGTTTACCTTTTGGATCTTCATAGTAAAATGTATACTTGATAGGATATTCAGTATACTTTCGTTTGCCGTCTTTGCGTTCTACAACACGGACAATATCGCTATCTCTATCAAATAATGCGTCTACGTAACTCAATTAATTCTCCTTCTGTGCAATGTCATTTATATTTCCTGCTAAAATATATCTTGTAGCATTTACAGGATATACCTTATGATGTATATTGCTTGGAAACATTACTACCATATCATTATACACAGGAAGATGTATTTCGTCAACCGGAAATACTTCGTTTTTGGTTTCTTTCATTTCGATAAATGTAAGAGGACTATTATTTTCACCTACATCTAAGTAGTAAACCCAACTATAACGACTTAATGTTCCATGTTCATGCTGAGGACATCCTTGTCCAGGCAGGCTTTCTTGGAACCAAACTTCAGCATCGATGTCAAAGAACTTTGTATTAGGCCATTTTTGGTCTTGCATAAACTTAGGACCACGCGGCCCAACAACATTATTACAATACCATAAGTGTATTTGATCTAAAACATTATCAAGTATGTTATGATCTAGATGTATATGGTGATTTGTTTTCCAGGCTTGATTTGTAGGAGTGTCTTTGTCTTTTAATTTAAGAAAATATTCAACAATTTCTTGAGATTGTTGCTTTTGCATACCAAGCGGACCATGTCTAATAGCCACCGGGTGTGAGATGTATAGTGTACTACAACTTAACTTCATATTTTCCTACGTTGCTTATGGCCAACTTAACCTTCTACATGCCTGGCAATCGCCATTGGCGTTAATATTATTTATTAAAACAGTAAACCCGCAACATAAATTACGGTTAGTCCTGCATTTAATACCACTAAACTCTTTTCTTTCCACAAAAGACCTATTAATACCCAAAGTCCGTTACTAACAATAAATGCGTAAATGTACCAAGGGTATATATTAAAAGCGGCCATTGTAGCGGCAAGTAGTAGACATGCCGTACTGAACCATGCTAATGGTTGATATGGTTTTACCACCATGATGCGGCAACTCCATATCCAAAGATATTGACACATACGAACCAACCTGTCAATAGCATTACCCATGCCGCACCTCTACGCATAGAAGCATAACATTGTGTTACACTACCTACAAAAAATGCAGGATAAACTATTAACATGTTAGGATCTCTGGCAGTCAATGCTAGTGTCATGCTCGCACCGACTGTGAAAATAAAACTGACAAGCTCGAAAGCAAACGCAATTTTATCTGACTGATAACTATTAATCCAAAAGTCTTTTACCTTTTGCATTATACTTTATCTTTACCAACTGTAACAACAAGAGTTTCTAGATCTTCAAACTCGTCCTGTACTTTATCCCAATCGCCTTTGTGTGCAACTTTGATAGCTTTGTTGATAAGAGCTGGTTTGATATCTAATTCTTCTGCTACTGCCTTTACAGTTTCTTTAAGACCTGTATTCAGATCTTCAATTTCTCGCATAACTGTTGCGCCTTCGTTTACCAAACGTTCTAGTTTAGCTTTTTCGTCAGCACCGTATACTCGATCACTCATAAGATTCTCCTTTAGTTTCTATATATTATACATGATTTTAAGATTATTGTCAAGTGTTTTTATTTAATAAAAGCACCAATTCTGCCGTGTATGTCTGGATAATCACGATATTGGTAGCCTTCTGGAGGATTTGTATCTTCGCCCTCCCACACAGGAATGAATTCGTTGATATCCCCATCAAAATCTTCGTTTCTTCTAAGATGTACTTCGATAAGTTTATCTTCTATGTATTCTAAATTGACAATAGGATAACTATTGATAAGAGGAAATATTACACTCGGAAGTCTTTGTTGATCACTGTCTTCAACCTTTATCCATTTCCGCCATTTAGTAAATGTGTTTGGATCTTTAATACCTAATATAGTATTAACTTTTATTCCAAACTGTGGCATGTAATCAATACTATAATGATTACCTTCAAACCATTCACACCAAAAGTGTCCTACAGGAAGATGCATTGTTTCTTTTTCTAACCAAACCTTTTGTGCTCCTAATCCTAAACCTATCATGTTCACACAAGGGCGTACGATATACCATCCTGGCTTTGGAACGTCAAGTCCAACAGGACCACAGTTGTATTTTAATTTTCTGGAAAGTATAAGTTTATCTAAGATCCAAATATGATCTGGATCAATGTCGTGCCATACGAAGTCTTCGGCACTGTCATCCATGTGCTACATCTTCACACAGTTGTCTACAGTCTTGCCACCTTTTTTCTTAGTGCCCATACGCTTGTAGCCTTTCCAGCATACTTTGCCGTCAACACCTTTTTGTTTTTCTTCTGGTAGTGTTGTATAACTTGGATTACCACAGTCTGGACATTTAGATTCTACAGATTCTTTAGCAGTCTTATAGTAAAGACCTTTTGATTTTTTCTTTTCTTCTAGTTTTTGAGTAAGTGTTTCTAGGTAAGATTCTTTAAATCCTTTTTTCTTTGCTTCATCGTCTAGTTCAGCTTTTTTAGCCATTACTTCTTTTTTAAGTTTTTCATCTTTGTTTGTATTTGGATTCATTTGGATATCCTGTATGGCCTTTTTCTGTGCCATATAATCTTCTTTGTCTTTGATAGCTTCGTCAATTTTACGAGACTCTGAAACTTGATCAAACTTCATTTCATAATCCATATGATGATAAACACTGCTTAGATAATCAGCGGCTTTTGTAATTTTAGATTGCACCCAACCTTCAAGACCTTCACGTTCTTCAACACCTTTTAGCATTTCATGCATTTTAATCGCATATTTTGCAACCTTGTACAATTCTGCTCGTGCCATTTGTACTTCGTGATCTGACTCGACTTTGAAAGCCATGTCAGCTAAACCAGTTTCTTTTAGATCTTTTTCTCTCATTGAATTATCCTTGTAATATATTTACCTTTTAATACTTCCGCCTGTCATTAAATTAGCACCCATATCTAAGGCATTTACAGCAGTCCCGTCTTTCTTCTTTTTCTGCTTTGCTTTTGGCATACCGTTTTTATCACGTGGTGCGTCATTCTTATATATAGCACCAACACTTACATTTGCCGCAGATGTGCCACCTGTTGTTGCTATTTCTTTTAGAAGTTCTCTTATTAACATAATACTATTTACCTTTTTTTATGTACTCTTATTGGTATATGGAGCACTTGTGTCTTTAGCTATGTTTAGATCTTTTTGCATTTGTTTCATAGTTTTCTTAGCCGCATCCATGTCTTTAGTATTCATTTTATAGCTTTTGCCACCACCGGCATCAAAATTAAAATGCTTATTACCATCTACATCAATACCAACAGATGCCGCGCCTGCTCCAATTTTAACTCCACTTTTAAGTTTGTTGCCATCCATATCATAAATGCCTTTTAGATCTACACCTACATCTCCGTCACCTGTGTCTACTGGTGTATGAAAGTCTTGTGTTACAGTGTTTTTAACAAAATCCTGCACCTGTTGTAATCCTTTTATCTTAGGAGATTCATATTTAATTAATTTACCATCTGGTGTAAAAGTATATGTGCCAGCACCACTTGCTACAGTTCTGTTTCCATCTTTTGTAGTGTCAATAGTTGTACCATTGTCATTTGTACCGTCTGGAGTATCTGAACTAGGAGCTTCTGGAGCTGTTGGCATTTTTAATATTTTTATTTTATCAGGCACTGCACTTTTTGGATCAGGATTACCTTGGTTTGGATCATCCATTGTCGAACTCATTGTTGCCATATTGTTGAGTTTGTCTAGCGGAGTATTTACTTTTGCCATATCACCTGCCGCTACAGCATTAACCATAGTGCCTAGTAAGACAGCAATAAGTGTTAAGTTCTTAGCTGTTTTTGGAATTTTTTTAAGAATAGGTTGTACTTTACCTAATAGATTTTTTGGAAGTTTTTTTAAAGTATCTGCTATGCCTTCCTCTAATTGTTGAGGAGTGCTTTCTAATAAAATTTTAAAAAATTCATCCTGTGTGTATGATTCAGATTTTTTACGACCTGACTTCATATTAGCACACCAGTGATACATCTTTGCCTTTTCACCACTTGCGTTTTTTGCTCTTTTTCGTAAACTAGTTACTGATCCATTACAACTAGCACCTGCTTTTTTAACACGACCCGGTCTACTTTTGCCTTTTTTCTTACCGTCAGCAAAGTTTTCTGTCATCATCCCTAAAACAAATTCAAGAGTGTAAGGTAATTTTGCAACAGTAATTGATTCCATTTGTAGCATTTTTACAACATCGTATCTATGATGACCGTTAATAATTCTATTTGTGCTATCAACTACTATAGGTGTATATTTTCCACCTGCAATTTTCTTTAATTGTTTAGTATAGTTTTCTTTAAGTCTTTCTTTTTGTACAGGTACAATACTTTCTACTTTAATACTTACAATCTTATGTGGTATATATTCTAAATGTTTTTTACGTATTTGTGGAAGTTGATCTCTAGTATAACTTTCTGATTTTTTCTTTTTAGGTAAACCTTTATGTTTTGTAGAAGCAAATTTTTTCACATCAGATTTTTTCATATCTTTTGCTACTTCTCCTGCTTCTCCACCTTTAGGCATATCGCCTTTTTGCATTGCTCTAACTATGCCAAAGAACTGTTGTTGTTTTTTGCTTACTGCTTTTTCTTCAACAGGTTGTTTCATGTGTTGCTGTATTGCTTTTGCTGTTCTTTCAAACTTATGATCTTTGTGTTTGAAGCCTTCACCGCCTGCGGCTTCCCAACTTGCAATATTTTTACCAAAGTCGTCAATTAATATGTTAGGTGTGCCATCTGGATTTGTTGCGAACTTTGCTTTATCATGTGTAATGATAACATTTTCTGGGGGGAAGAAATCTAAGTTCTTTTTAATCCATTCACGCTTGTGTGGTTCTGAATTAGGGTCATTAGGTAGTGGGCTACTTAAAATACTGTAACTACCTTTTACTTTTTTAATTACACCTAGTAAGTTTTTTGCTTGCGGAAGCAAAGGTAAGTTTAACCAAAAATCATCTGTATCTCTAATTTTTTGTAGTGCAGGCTCTATGTCTTTGACTTTACGCCAATCTTTGCCTATTAACTTTTGCCATTCTCCAAAAAAGTCTGCTAGTACTCCATCCATGTCAACAAATACTTTACTTGTACTTGCTAATTCACCTATATCTTCTGCCATCTTAGCATAGTATAACACAAGTTCATCGGAGTTGTCAACCGATTCTGCAAGGCCTAGATTGAATAGTACATTGGTTTTGGAGCCTTTTACTTTTTTTGATAGTGTAGGTGGACGGCCATCCTTGTCTACTTTGTTACCAAACTTAGCGGCTTGTCTTTTTGTTTCACCTGGTTTTACATCTGCTGTGGTATTTTGTTTTGTTATTTTACCAACACCAGCCGCTTCTACTTGCATAAGAACATGTTTGAAGCTTCCTTTCTTAGGTACTTTGTTTTCAATGTCTTTAAAACTATGAAACTTCATTTTTTGCGTCCTCTAAATCCACCACCGGTCATGTGCGGTAAACTAAACCATAGTTTGAACCAGTCATCGTCTCCTGGCTTGATACCTTTTTTCTTTTCTATCTTACGTTTCTCACTTGCAGTTTTACTAATGTTTTCTATAGTATAAGGTGTGTATCCTTTATACTCGTTGACACCTGCAAGTTCTTTCAAACGCTCGATATCCATATTAATCTGCCCGTCTAATGTCGTGTTTAATACCTAAATTAGAAAATAATTTTGATGTTGTTTCTATACTTGTAAGTGCTTGTTTAATTCTGTCTAAATGATCTGGGTTAGCTTCTACTTTTTGTCTAAACTTATTAGCGGCATCAGGTTTAATGAATATTAATCTACCACTCCAAGCGGCGCCTTTGCGATAAAAACTTAAAAAATGTTCCTTACCATCTGCTCTATCTGCAATCCAATCTAACACTTTAAGTTTGTTAGGATCTTGTTCCTTAATACTATTATTGTCTGTACCTTTAAATAATTTATATTCGTCTAAGTTTTCGTTTTGCTTTTCTTTTTCTGCTTTATCTTTAGCATCAAGATCCTTTTCAATTTTATTGCTTTTTCCTAAACTCTTTTTAAATTTTGATATTGCTTTTTTGCCAGCATCTCCAGTTCCAGGTTTTACTTTTGTAGGTTTTTTACCTGTTCTTTTCATATATTCGTCTGGAGTTTCTTTTCGCTGTTCGCCTAATGCTTCTCCTACAGCGTCAACACCCATTATGCCTTGTAGTTTCTTAAACATTTCTTCTGCGTGAGGCATAGCTTGTTGTGTAATACCTCTTTTAAAAGAATTAATGTCGTTGTCTAGCACAGTTTGTCTAAGTTTACTAGCACTCATTCCAGTAGCATCACCTGCTTCTGGATCACGCTTTAGTTGAACATAGTTGATTTTTTCAAAGTTGTAGTTATGCTGTTCTTTTTCAACACCATTATACTGTTGCAATATTTTTAATAGTTTTGGTTCACCTTCTAAAAATGTTACTTCAGTATAACCCATTTTGTATAGTCTATCAGCGGCTGTTAGTACAGTTTTTGCTAGTCCAATACTAATACCATCAAAGCTCTTACGAGCCCAATCTAGTTTATCTTGTGCTGTTAATGGATCTGATGGAAGTTTCGGTGCTCTATCTGTTAAAAATAAAAAAGAATCACCTGGGGCATTTTTAATTGCATTTACAAGAAGTTCATGTCCTGAAGTTGCTGGATTTAATCTGCCTAGTGCAAACGAGGCAACTTTACCTTCAGCCTCATATAGTTGTCTTAGTCGCATCTGGTAATTCTTCCTTAGGGTTTCTTTCGTGATCTAAAACTTTGTTAGCTAGGTCTGCTCTCTCTTGAGGATTCATTAGTTCCTCAGGTGTTTTATCCAAGTTATATTTTAAACAATAATGATTTAAACATTTGTCAATCATAGGCATTAGATGTCCTTGAATAACCTTTTCGTTATGTTCGCTACGTATTTTATCCATGCATGGCATATAATGATGACGATAAAAAGGTTCATCATTTAGCATATGAAAATGCACATCGTCTGCAACATTATATGGCATTGAATCGTTTAATGGATTGTTAAAAATTTCTGTTAGTAACATATTACCACTTCCTACATGACCAATATCTTGCCTTAGTTCTTGGTCCTGGGTTGTCGCAGTTGTGTCTTGCACGGAACGAACGTCTACGTGCTGGGTTTGACTTTTTGATCTTCATGTTAGGATCACCAAAGTTAACTTTCTTGATATTTTTAGTCTTTGGATCTCTTACATACACTTTGAACTTCTTAACATCGCCACGCATTGGCTTACCAAGTTTAACTTTTCTTCCTTGGTATTCTGCTTCGTCCATGATTTCATCTTCGTTGTACCACATGTCACCATAATTATTATAGAAATCATCTCCATCATACGTTTCTTCGTTAGTGTATATGCCGGCTAATTCTTTAACTCTGTTTACTTCAGTAGATTCATTTGTACCGCAGTCTGGACCGCAGTTACAATCAGGAGTACAATTTCCGCCACAAGCACAATCTTCATTGCAGTTACAAGCCATTGCTTCTTTAACTTCAATGCTTTCTTTTTTCTTTTCAGCTTTGCTATATTTGTCTTTTAAGCGTCCTAGTTCTTCTTGGCTTGCACCTTCACGTCCTGCTTTAGCGGCCTTTTTCATGTATTCTTTACCGTGCTTTTTGACACCTGTATAATACTGTAGGCCCGATTCGTTTTCAGCTTCTTTGAGATAATCTTTAAATGTTTTTGTCATGTGTCAACACCTTTTAAATTATAATATAAAGTATTTATCAATATCAGTCAAGCTCTATATGGTCAGTGGACTAAATAGAAACCAAAAGGAAACGGCTATGTTGAAGCACAAACATATGATAGTAAGAGCTGAAGTTAGCAATCCTCCTCAATACGAGCAAAACATAGTCGATTGGGCGAGTAATTTAATCAGAGATATAGATATGAAAATAATGATGGGCCCATATGCAAAATATTGTGAAATGCCAGGCAATAGAGGCTTTACATGTGTTGCTATTATTGAAACAAGTCATATAGCAGTACATATTTGGGACGAAGTTAAACCTGCACTTGTACAACTTGATGTATATACATGCGGAGATCTTGATAAAGGTAAAGTGTTTGATGCACTAGAACGTTGGGATCCAGTCAAAGTAGAATTTAAATATCTTGATAGAGAAAAAGAACTTATTGAAGTTTAAGTTTTAGGTAATTTAAAAGCAAATCTACTCTTGATATCAGTACCGTAGTAAGGACTATTTTCTATTGTAGCTTTTTCTTTGAAGTTTGGAGGATAAACAACTCCTATACTTCTAACTGCGGCATCTTCACCTTGAGCACCTAGTATACTGGTAGCCTGAATCATAGCGGAACTGTTTAGAAACTTTCTAATTGCTTCACCAAAATCTATTAATTGGCCTGCGTGTGTTGCATTTGGATCATTAATATACTTGGCAACGTCTTTTGCAATACTGCTTAACACAACTAATCCAAAATAACTGCCTGGTTTGTATGCAATTTTATCAAACATTGGTAATAAAGATGCAGGACCTTTTTGTCTATCTGTATTTCTATCACCAGTAAGTTTTTGATCTTCTGTATAACGGTTAGCTTTCTTTTCAACAATAGCATAAAGGTCTGCCGCTTCTTCTTTTGTAATAATACCATATCTAATAGCAAGTGTTAGAGGTTGTTTTGCCGCAGATTCATTTGCACAAATATCTAAGATATGCACTGCTTCTGCATATTGCTTAATATATGTCTGACCTGTCTGTGTTTTTTTGGCAGATTCTTTGGCTTTCCATATGTTAGAAATACTTGCATTTGCACCTGTCTTTCCTTTATGGCTAACACCCATTTGTATACCGTCTTTTGAAATATAACAATCAACTAACGGATTATTCTGTCCTTCAGGAAACATAATTGTTGCATTATCTAGTTGGAATCCAGGTGACCATATGTCATCTATAGCAACATTAATAGGACCTTTTACTGCTTGGTGTTTGTTAATGATTGCAATTGGTGCAACAACTTCCATAAAGTCATCTTGTAAGGCTCCAATAATTGGTTTACCTTTGTCAAATATTATCGCTTCATTACTACTTGCTTCTGTTGCCCCTTTCGCAAGCATCGGACCGTTGTTTGGATCCTTACCAACTTCAGCAATAACCTGTCCAACACTTCTAGCCTTGTTATCACCTAAGCCCAGATCGCCTGGTTGAAGTTTACTATTCATTTTGCCTTTAACACTGCTCGTACTAGAAACACTTCCCGCACTCAAACCAACAAGTCTTGCTTCTTTATCTAATATTGTATTACCTGGACTTTTTCTTGAATAAAAACTTGTTAACCACAAATCACTTTTTGGTATTTTATTTCCTTTATCATCCATCCGAGCAAATTTTGCAAAAGCAAAAGACTTCATTCTTGGGGTCATTTGTTTTACAAGTTTAAATGTTACATCTGGATTTGCTTGTTGTACTGCTTTTAATCCTGCATCGAGCTCTTCCATGTTAGCAAACATGTCTCTGTCTTCAGGATAGTTGTAATCCCATTCAATAAATGTGTATTCATCTTTGTTTGTGCTATTTTCATCAGTATAAATTTCTCCAGGAGTTCCGGCTCTAAGTCCGCTACCTTCCATGAGATTTTTAATCTGATAAAAACGCATTATACACTCACTTCAATATCAAAGTTGTTATAACCTAGATCAAATAATTTATGCGCCACATCTTCTGCAATTAAATCTGATTCTTCTTCGTCTAATTTTGCGTGTGTTTCTACAGTAAGGATTGTTTGTCCTTTCTCTGATTCAGTTAGACTGTAATTAGTTTCGCTTTCTAATAATGCAGGCGAAGCCATTGTAGCAACTTCTGATACTACAATATCATCTATTTCTTCTTTGTTATCAAAAATGATATTAATAAAGTGTTCCATAATAATTCCTAATGATTAAGCATAACACTGTTTACAGTACCATCAGTATATACTAGTTTTGCTCTAATATAAACAAAGTTTCCTGTAAAGTTAGCATACTTAACTTCTGTTTGATTTGCAACGGTTACAATATCAACGTCAAACCAATCACTTTCTGTTGGTGTTGTTGCTAGTGTTGCTTGAATAGTAATAGACCCTGTGAGACCTGTGTAATCATACTGTACAGTATGCACACCATCTGATCTTCCGTAGTATCCATCACCTCTAAAATTAGATCCAGTTACAGTTTCGGTCGTACTGTCCCCTGGATGTGTATTGGCTGATAAAATTATTTCACTTGTACTCGGCATAATACTATTTATGCAAATCCTGTTGTGAAACATATTTGATTACACGACGGATCTGTCCTCCTAATGCTATCTTTGCTAACATAAGATAACGTTCATTTTTTGCATAAAAGTAAAATCCTTCTGCAAAATGGTTATTTCTAACCACACGTTTTGCTACCTTACCAATTCTAAATCCATCTGGATTATTTTCACAATAATCTGCAAAATTAGGATCTACTGATCTTCCTAATGTTGCTTTGAATTGCCATTCTACCGGCCCGTCAACGATTTTTGTATTTACATTTTCTAATAGATAATCAAAAACTTCATCATTTTCTGGTTCATGCCATTGCACAACATCTATTTGTGTCATTAATGCTTGTAACCAATCTGGTTCATTTGAATAAATGTCTAAGTTAAAACCTTCGCAACGTACCATTGCATTATCTTTATTTTTTTCTAGTGCATTGTATATTACGCAAGCATCCATAAAAGTTTCTAAACTTACTATCTTTTCTTTTCTACGCATAAAAGCATGGTTGAAAGGACTTTGTATAGGCATATCAGCTTCTGCATCTCTTTGCATAGCGTCTAATTTTGTTTTAGTATAACCTAAATTCAATCCGCGAAAGAGCGGTGCTACATGACTCTTTACACGTAGTTTATACAAATACTTGTTATAGAATAACTTAGTTGTGTAGAACTTTTGCAACATCTTTTACCTTTTTAGTTATAGGTTTTAGATGCAGTTCATTATCGGAGACATCAATTTTTAAAGTACCACCATCTTTGAGATCACCGAATAACAGCATCTTACTAAGGGGTCGTTTAATTTGTTTGTCAATGTATCTGTGCATAGGTCTTGCACCCATCTTGCTATCAAAACCATTTTCTACAAGATGATCTAGTGCATCGTCACTTATTTCACAAACAACATTCTTATCATCTAACATTGTTTTCAGTTCTAGCAAGAACTTACCAACAATCTTAAGCATAATAGGTTTTTCTAGTTTACCAAATGTAACAACACCGTCAAGTCTATTTCTAAATTCTGGTGCAAAGAAACGTTTGAATTCTTCATCACCATAATCACCTGTTAGATCTTGACTAAATCCAATAGTGTTTTTCTCTGCTTGTTCAGCACCTAAATTAGTTGTAAGAATCAAAATACAATTACGTGCATCTGCTTCTTTACCGTCACTGCCTGTTATCTTACCATTGTCCATAATTTGTAATAAAATTTGAGCAATGTCTGGATGTGCTTTTTCTATCTCATCAAGCAAAAGAACACAATTAGGATGTTCTTGTAGTTGATTGATTAGTTGTCCTGCATGTTCATCATGACCGACGTAGCCTGGAGGAGAACCAATTAGTTTACTTACACTATGCTTTTCTTGATACTCTGACATATCAAAACGTGCAAGGTGAATACTTAAATTTTTAGCAAGTTGTTTTGCAAGTTCAGTCTTACCAACACCTGTTGGACCCATAAACACAAAACTTCCTATAGGTTTTTCTTCTGATTTCAAACCTGCCTGTGCAACAAGGATCTTATCAACAATCTCTTCAATAGCATTATCTTGACCGTAAACATTAAGTTTTAAATTTTTATCTAATGTTGCAAGATTATTAGTCTCTTTTTGTTGAATCTGTTCAGGGGGAAGATTAACAAATTTTGCTAGTTCATATTTAATTTCTTCAGGACCAACAATACGTTCGCCTTCTACATTATTAACTTTAAATCTTGAACATGCAAGATCTATTAAGTCAATTGCCTTATCTGGTAATTTTTTATCGGTAATATATTTTACTGAAAGTTTTACAGATTCGTCAATTGCTTCTTGTGTAATAGTTGTAGCATGGAATTCTTCATAGTATTTTTTGATCCCTTGTAGGATATCAGTTGTTGTTTTCTTATCAGGTTCATCAACACTAACACGTTGGAATCTACGCATCAATGCACGATCCTTCTCAAAGAATTTACGATATTCGTCCCAGGTTGTTGATGCTACTACTTTGATATCACCTTTTCCTAATGCTGGCTTTAACATATTTGCTAAATCATTAGAGCTTTGTCCGCCACCTGCACCTGCACCGTTCATCATATGTGCTTCATCGATGAATACAATAGTTTTACCTTGGCGTTTGATAGCCGCCATAACAAGTTTAAATCTTTCTTCAAAGTCTCCGCGGTACTTGCTACCGGCTAACATTGCACCAATGTCTAAATTGTATACACTATACTCTTCAAGAAATTTAGGAACTTCTTTATTTACAATCCTATAAGCAAGTCCTTCAGCAATAGCAGTTTTACCTACACCTGGATCACCTACTAATAGAACGTTGTTCTTTTGTCTACGTCCGAGTGATAAACAGATACTTTCAAGTTCTTCTGTACGTCCTATAACAGGATCAATTTTTCCATCTTCAACTTGTTTGTTTAGATTAGAAGTAAATGCTTTTAATGCCCTTTGTGCATGTCCTGCCATTTCTTCATCTTCGGCAGTGCCTACAAATTCATTGTTAATATATGTGTTGAATGCTTCTTTTTCTACGCCTGCTTTTGTTACAGAATATGTTGCAAAAGATTTCTTTTCATTAAGCATTGATAAAAACACATCACAGATATCAATATGTTGACGTCCGCTAAACAATACTTGTGTGAATGCTCTATTCATCACACGTTCTACAGTTTGTGTTTTTTTAGGCTTATATTTTGTTCCTGCTGGAACTTTAATATCATCTAGTTTAGTTTGTAGATATGACAAAATATCATTTTGCAAAGGTTGAACATCAATTCCAAAACCTTTTAGAATATTGGTAAAATTTTCAGTACAAAGCATTGCAAATAGCAAATGCTCTAGTGTAACATATTCATGCTCTAGTCTCTTTGCATCTTTGATAGCTTTATCAAATACAACTTGTAGCTCTTCGCTCGGTTCAACCATATGTCTTTATTCCTTTTTTATAACTGTATTTACATTATACGGTATTAGTCTAGTAAAGTCAACTATATTTTTGTCCAATTTGCTCAATAATTTTCTTATCAGCAGGACTAAGCCCGCCGGGCGTTTGTCCAATAATTTTGACTAAAATATTTCCTGGATTGCCTTGTCTGTTTGGTAAGCCTTTGCCTGTAATCTTTAAAACTGTACCAGGTTGTGTTCCTCCAGGCACGTTCAAATTCACGTTTGCACCGCCTGGAACACTTATGTTTAAGTAACAACCAGTTATAAGTTTCAAAGTGTTTATCCTCTTACTAGTAATTAAATCTACGCCATTAACTTCGAAGTCATTTGTGGATTGAATAACTATTTGCACAAACAAATCACCTGGTGGTATTTGCTGTATATCATGTTGACCCATTCCAGTATATCTGACTTTGTCACCATTTCGCACACCCACAGGTATTTTAATGTCAACAGTTTGTTCACGGCCATTATTTAATCTATATGTAGCAAGAACATTCTTTCCTGTGTAAACTTCTGCAATAGTAATGTTACAACCTATTGTGATATCTGCGTTACGCATTTGTTGTCTTGCGCCAAATCCAAATTGACTCATTAGATCGTTAATATCAAATGCTCCGTTGAAGCCACCACCGTTAAAATGCTGTGATCTGAAACCTGCCTGCTGAGGATCAGTGGTTCCAAACTGATCATACATCTGCCTTTTTTCAGGATCTTTTAGTGCAGTGTATGCTTCGTTTATTTCTTTGAACTTTGATTCATCACCACCTCGATCAGGGTGATGTTGCATACTTGCTTTCTTGTATGCTTTCTTGAGTTGTTCTTCTGAAGCGTTTCTATCGACACCTAGTATGTTGTAATAGTCCATACTAGTACTTATTGGATTTATTTTCTAGATTTATCAGTTCCGGTGTATAATCCAAACCATGCCGCGCCAGCACCAACAACAATACTAATCAAACCTGATTGTTCCATTGTAGGATCTGCTAAGTTCATATACCAAATTACACATTTGTAAAGCAGTATAATATAAACTGTTAAGAACAGTCTTGGAAAAATTCTCCAAGCATCTACTGCTCTTGCCATGTGTATTATTTTTGCATATGGATTAGGACCCATATCCTTTACACTTGTGTCTACTTCTAAATCAAGTTTTACTTTACGTGTTGTGTTATCTTCAGTAGAGACTACAACTGCATCAGGCTTTTTTTCCGGTGCCGGTTTCGCTTCTAGTTCTTCTAGACTCTTTCTTGGCATTACTTTCTCCCTCTTAGTTTATCAATTTCTTTTTTGTTTTCTTCAATGTCATCTCTGTTTCTTCCTATTTTGGAATCTTGAGCTTTGTCTATTAGTTCTTGCATTCTAAGACCTCTTTCAATATCAGAATCTAAATGAAGATCTTTATTGATAATTTTTTCTAATTTTAAACTGCCTATTCGATCATTAGCAACATACCGCCATGTATATCCTCTTGAACCATAACAACCAAACACAGTTTCTCTCAAACCAATCTTTACAATAATAGATTGTTCTCCGTCTAATAATACTTCATCGCCCTCATTAAACGCTGGATTAAATCTAAATTTTAATCCTTGCATAAAGTTTGTGGCAAAATCTTTAAACCAAAAAGCGGCAGAAATACTGACAAGTATTGCAATCCATGGCACAAGCATTTCTGCGACACTAAGGCCCATACTGTCAAACAGTTCCATTTACTTTTTCTCCAACTTCTTAATTCTTTTTTCGAGTTCATCGATCTTCTTCGTAACATGTGGATACTTTTTACGCCACGCATCATCAGGTTGCTGTAACCATGTCCAACCATAACGTTCAACTAAAAAGTCTACAGTTAGATCAAACTTGGCATACAACCATAGCCCTATTCTTGTACTTTTGAAATATGTTGAAAATGCTAAACCAAATAGCGATCCAACTAATGCTGTGTATATCCACAGGCGATCACTCGCCATTCTTTCTATCATTTCCCACATAGTTTTACCCTTTTATTACTATGTGTATTTATCGATATATTCTGCGAAGATCTTGTTGGATTTTGAACCGTGATGTAGACAATCTCTTGCACGATCTACACCCGGTGGTAATAGTTTGAATGGAAATGCAGTTTGATTATCAATCATAAATCTTCCGTAATGGAAATAATAGTTATATACTTGAACTCCTGCAAGTTTCCAAGCATTCATTACAGAAGTTTGTATTAGGTATGCTATTGTTTTGTAATGCTCTGTGTTCTCAACAAAGTTTATATACGCTTCCTGTTGTCTTTTTTTGACGTGCATTCTTTTTGAGAAAGTCCAGTCATTATCTTGAACTACCCAATTACCTAAAAACAATGGCTTTTCACCACTATTCATTTCATCACCGTTATAGAACATTTGTCTAGAAATTTCAGGCCAAATTATTATTACCTTTTTAGGAATATAATTCTTTTCAATAAGTGCGATAGTATTATGATGAATTGTGTCAGGACCTGCACCACAAACACCCATATTAATTGTAGGAAATCCAGACAGTTTCGAATATAATGAAGGTATTGTATCCTTTAAGTAATTACCTTTTCCGTACACATGACTGCACCCCATAAACAGAACTTTATTTTTCCATTTGAAACTATTAAATTCAGGACATCGATAGCCATAAGAATTATGTTTGTATTCTATATCGTCAGCATTATAATAATACCAACCTTCTCCTAACTGCTTTCTGTTATGTTGCCAGGTATCTTTATCATCATTTTCAAGCCAATTCTGTACTGGTGGATGATACTTATTGAGTTGTAAAATATCTAAATGGTTCATAAAGATATTTATAGTTAAAAAGTACAGGCCACAGAAGCGCCTGGTTCAATGTCAACACTTCTTTCGCTAATTTCTACTTTAGGTTCGGGCTTGGCTTGGCAGTCGACTTGTCTTGCACAACTACTTGTCAGTAGTATCGTCAGTATCAATAGGCTGAACAGCTTTTTCATAATATAATATAATTGCTTTTTGCTGTTCTATGTAACGTCTTAGTTCGGCAAAGTTTTTTGATAGGTTTTCGTAGTCTTTTATGCTAATTGCAACATAAGAATCTCCACCATTTTTGGCTTCGAACTCTTTTTTGAATTCTTCAAAGTTTTCGCTTGGCGATACAACATAAATTTTTATGTCGTTCATTTGCACTGGCTTAGGCATTGGTTGGATAGGTACTACTGTTTTTTCTATCTTTGTAACAACTTTTATTTCTGGGTCAGGTCTAAAAGAACTGCAACTACTCACTAGGAGTAGCACCAGTAATAGACTCAAGATCTTTCCATAGTGCATCTGTTTTACCTTGCATTCGTTTTTCTATCAAGCCTGGCTTTTTATTTGCCAAGTGTGTTAGATTATGTTTGTTAAGTGTTGCACGAAGCTCGTCTCCGTACTCTTCTGATTTTTTAAGATCAATATTTAATTGGTCAGTAATTTTATTAAGTCTTTCATTATCTGCTTTAAGTAATGCTAGACTTTGTTCACTTGTTTCAACGGCAACCTCCAATTTAGCAACATTGGCTTTCGCTACCTCAAGATTGGCTTTCAAGTTTTTGACATACAACAAGCCACCTCCTGCACTGGCAAGAAGCCCCACTACTAGGAGTATTTTTAAACCGCTGAAGATACCCATACCTTTTATCCTAAGAGCTTTCCCAATGTTTTTGGTCCAACAATTCCATCTGCAACTAAACCATTTGAACTCTGCCATTCTTTTACTATACGTGCAGTGCCAGGACCAAATATACCATCAGCAGGTGAAATATCAAGTTTTTCTTGTACTTCAGCTACTAACGGACCACGTGATCCTTGTCTAATTGTTTGATTGTAGTCTACTTCTGGCTCTTCAAAGTCACCACCAAATACATCAAGTGCATGTAGATAATGTTTCTTTCTATCTTCTAAGCCTATAGTACCACCGTTAATACGTTTTGTCATGCCAACTATGTCTTGTGCATCACAGTATTTGTTAATGTTGTTTGTATCCCAGAACCAACATGCACTATCTAGTGCACCTTGTTTTGTACGAACATAATCAACTGCTTCTTCAGGCGTCTTATCTACTGCTTTTCCGAATTCTGTGTAGTTGTATCTTCCAGTAAGTTGAAGTATTCCGCCACCTCTGAAACGCCAACCATCGCCGCTGTCGGAATCGCCGTTGTCCATACGGTTTGCATATATGACATTAGCAATTTTTTCTGGTTGTCTATGATATTCATTTGCATCTCTACCTGCCCTTCTAAAATATTTAGGAAAAATAGTGTTTAGTGCTTTGGCGCTATAGTTTAAGTTTTCACTTAGTACTCTAAAGCCGCCGGACTCGTGTCCACACTGTGCAATAAATCCTGCAACACGCTCGACTGTATCTACTTCCCATAATGGTAAAATTTCGCACATTGCGTCATACCATTCTTTCCAGTCATCTCTATGGATTAGCTCTTCAGCCATCCATTCTTCGAAATCAAATTTAAAGTGTTCTTTAGCCATTTGTATTATCCTCTGTTTGGCAGTCTTGGCATCGGCACTGCTCACATACTTTGATATTTATTACTTGATTGTCACCGTCTTTATGGTCTTTGAATAATGCCGTTCCGCAATGTGATTCATGTCCGCAGTTATGACAATTTTTCATTTAGATCCTTTTCAAATGTAAACTATAACCTTCGTTTGTTAACACAAGTGTATCACCGTATTTTGTAATGTTATAGTCACCTAATACTTTGGAAAGGAAAATAACTTCACCCATATCTTTCATATTGATAGTTTCGTCAAGTTTAGTATCTTTACCAAAGTCAGTTACATTAAATCTTAAGGGTTGAGCGTAGGTATTCTTAATTATTAAAGTTTCACCTAACATATCAATAGATTCAGCATAACTCTTAGTAAAGAAATTTTTGTAGTTTTCGTATTGCGTTTCATTTATAGCAATTTCATAACTTTCTTTATCAACAGGTATACTGGCACTTAGATTTTCTTCATCTAAATTCTTACTCTTAAAATTTTTGTAGTACCTAAATCTCATGCCTTCTATGTCGGCTAGTTTACTTACACCGTCAGCAATTTCTAAAATATTTGTAGGAATATCTTTGTTACGCTCCATTTCAACAAATACTTTATAAGTGCCATCTGTTTGCTCACCTGATGTAACGTCTGCATCTAAAACAAAAGGATAACCTTTTTCAATAAAATTTTCTAAATCCTTTGCAGGTTCGTTTCCATGTACACTAAATGCTAGTGTAACAATATCTGAATCCTCGCCC
>Ga0213859_10000303_pt1:0-15000 | contig 22445 bp, 32 predicted proteins | sample PICome_2_FD_160133 | JGI IMG/M metagenome (GOLD analysis project Ga0213859, IMG submission 160133) | Coastal seawater microbial communities near Pivers Island, North Carolina, United States - PICO304 | ecosystem: Environmental > Aquatic > Marine > Coastal | place: USA: North Carolina...
CAAGTAGACTCATATTTAATTATAATTTTTTATATAAAGTAAAAAGAACAAAGATAAATCTTTAATTAAAGATTGTACTTTGTAAGATATCATCTGCTTCAAGATTTACTAATTCTTTTTTTGTTAGTACTTGCCCACGGCTATCGAAAATACGATTTGCTTGACGCATACGAGCACGATCTAATGCGTTTTTAATACTTCGCGCATTTGCAAATAATGGTTTTTGTTTACGAAGAGTAATATATTCTGTTAATGCTACTTCTGCTTCTGGTGTTAGTTGATATTGTTGCTCTTCTAACATTAATTTTGAAATCTTTAATAATTCTTCCACAGTATAATCTGGGAAATCAATATGGTTTGCAATACGTGATGATAAACCAGGGTTTGATTCATAGAATTTATCCATCGGTTCTTTATAACCTGCTAAAATTACGACTAAATCATCACGTTGATTTTCCATTACTTGTAATAAGATTTCAATTGCTTCTGAACCGTAATCTCTTTCATTATCAGGTTTATATAAATAGTAAGCTTCATCAATAAATAAAACACCACCCATTGCTTTCTTAAGCACCTCTTTAGTTTTTGGAGCGGTATGACCAATATATTGTCCTACTAAATCATCTCGTGTAACTGTTAGTAAATGACCTTTTTTAATATAACCTAATTGAAATAGAATATCAGCCATTTTTAGTCCAACAGTGGTTTTACCAGTTCCGGGACTACCAGTAAAAGACATATGCAAACCGGGACTACCAGCAGTAATTCCTAAATTTTTTCTTAGTTTATCAATTAATAATAAGGCGGCGATTTCACGAATACGTGTTTTAACCGGTGCTAAACCAACTAATTCTTCATCTAAAAGATTTAAAATCTTTGCGATTTCAGTTTTATTATATTCTTCTTGTAAATTAACTGCGTTCATAATTAATTTTTATTATAAGTTATATATTATTTATACTAACTCAAGATTTTTATGTAATCAACTAAATTCAAAAAATTTAACTGAATAAAAAATGATCATGTGTAAATTTGATCAAAGGTTTAGATTAAAACCTACAGTTTCTTAAAACTGAATTATAATTTCTAAAGTACGACAGAGCTTTAATAACTTAATAGAAATATCGCACTTTAGAAGGCTAAATAATAAAAATAGCCTATAAAATAGATGTTGGGAGGCTTGAAAGGCAAATTAAGGCAAAGCCAGCACTACCACATGCACCTACAAAAAAGCCACCTTTAAATTCGTCCCAAGCTTTTTTTGTTTGTAATTGTGTAGAATCACCTGTTTCTTTAGTTTGACCAAATACAGCCGCACCATAGATTGTTAAACCTAATGTTAAGATAAGAATTAATCCTACAGTTGAAAGGAAACCACTTAATAAAGCAATATCAGAATTACGTAATGGTCCTAATTTAACAAATGGACCCATTAAAAAATAACCATGTGCTAATCCAATTTCTAACCCACGTAATAAAGGAGTTAAACCAAATCGATAAGCTGGTAAATTTTTTAAAATCGCGCGTGTTACTGATGAAGATGTAATAGGAGTTGCTAAATGTCCTACAAACGGGTCATCATTATACGGTTTAATAAAATTAGCCATAAATTGAATTTAAAATTTAATGAAGTTAATAGTAAAGTTCTTTAATTAATCTAAGGTATTTAAAAAATTAATGAAAATTTTTACCAACCAAAATTTTTTATATAGATTACTATATAATATATATTAATATACAGAAAAATTTTTATAAACTTCATTTTTATAAAATAAAAAGATTTTATGACAGTTGCTATTGATTACTTTTTATTAGTAGGATTTTGTTTTGCGGTTACGTCAGGTCTATACTTAGGCTTAAAATCGATTAAATTAATTTAAGAATTAGATTAGGCCACAAAGAATGCAAAAAGAGATTCGTCAAGATAAAATTATTGGATCCCGACGTTTTAGTAATTATTTTTGGGCAATTTTTTTATGTATTGGTGGTTTGAGTTTTTTATTAGCAGGTATTTCAAGTTATTTTAATACGAATTTATTACCATTTGCAAATCCAGCAGAATTGGCATTTCTTCCCCAAGGAATTGTTATGATTTTTTACGGAACATTAAGTATGTCATTAGGTGCCTATATTTCAGCAACATTAGTTTGGGATATTGGAAGTGGCTATAATGAGTATAATAAAATTGAAAATCTTGTAAAGGTGGTTAGAAAAGGATTTCCGGGTAAGAATCGTGAGATTCTTTTAACTTACCCTTTAGCGAATATCCGATCAATCGGAATTAAAATTTCTGAAGGGTTAAATCCTAAACGTAGTATTTACTTATGTTTAAATGATGAACGGAAGATTCCTTTAACCCCTGTTCAACAACCAAATACAATTTCAGATTTAGAAGAAGAAGCGGCAGATTTAGCCAAGTTTTTAGATTTGAAACTAGAAAATTTATAATATTTTATTGCTTTTCTCCCCGCATAATTTTATAATAAAAATATGCGGGCATAGTTTAGTGGTAAAACCTTAGCCTTCCAAGCTAATGATGGGGGTTCGATTCCCCCTGCCCGCTCTTGGTTAAGTTTTAGAATGAGCAACAATCATTTTTTATAGGAGAATATAGAATTATGTCTGGTGGATCTACTGGTGAACGTCCATTTTCGGATATCATTACAAGTGTACGTTATTGGATTATTCATAGTATTACAATTCCTTCACTTTTCGTTTCAGGATGGTTATTTGTTAGTACTGGTTTAGCGTACGATGTATTTGGAACTCCACGTCCAAATGAATACTTTACACAAGATCGTCAACAAATCCCATTAGTAAACGATCGTTTCAGTGCGAAACAAGAGTTAGAAGATTTAACTAAAGGTTTATAGGAGAGAATAAAAAATGGCAAAAAATATCAATCAACCTGTAGCTTATCCTATTTTCACATTCCGTTGGTTAGCAATTCATGGTTTAGCTGTTCCAACTGTATTCTTTTTAGGTGGAATTACAGCTATGCAATTCATTCAACGATAATTTAATAAATAGTTATAAATACGAGGTAAATTTTATGACAGGTCCAAATCCAAATAAACAGGCAGTAGAATTAAATCGAACTTCTCTTTACTGGGGACTTCTATTAATTTTTGTTTTAGCTGTATTATTTTCAAGTTATTTCTTCAACTAATCTTTTTAAATAGGAGTTTTTTATATGGCAAATACTGGTAGAATTCCTTTATGGCTTGTAGGTTTAGTAGGTGGGTTAGCAGTTATTACAATGCTTTCTTTATTCTTCTACGGTGCATATTCTGGATTAGGTTCATCATTATAGAACGAACTTAATTACGGATAGTTTAACTTTTCTATAATTAATAGTAGTATGTTTAAATATACTACTATTAATAAAAACTAAAAATTTATTTGTTAAAATAATCTTTTCAATTTTCTTAAGAATTTTTTGGTGAAATTGTTCAATTTTTTTGGAATTTGACGATCTTTTCCTAACCAACCATACCAAAGTTTCGGGAAGCGACCTTGACTACGACCTTCCATTCCATAGGCAACCCAACCTTTCTTATATTCTTGCCAATCTGTATAACCACCACTGTAAATGCTATCTTTTGATCTTGGACCAATATGCATTTCAGTATTCTCTGTTAAAAAAGGAATATAGAAATATTGACTGAAAAGCGCATGAATTAATCCATAGAATAAAAATAAAAATTCTAAATAAAAGACACACCTTAACGCAGCAGCGATAATGGCGGGCTTATCATAATTCCCCATGGCTTGTAATTTTGTTCCATATAGAGACATACGAATTGTAAACTGAAACATATAACGTTCAATCCAATCCCATGTTATTACCATAGTCCAATGCCAACGAATTAAATAAGGACAAAAACGTTTACCTACTCGTGTAATATATACCCAAGCCATAATTGGAGCCATTGTTTTTGCAGCAAAAATCACTTTGTTTAAAATTTGTGGTACAACTTGCTCGAATACAACATAGTAAATTTTATCGGTTGCAGGTCGAATGATGGCAGGCATACGAGAAAAGATCATCGAAATTGGATCAATCCTATAACCATTTTGTTCTGAAGCTTTTACAAGTGCAAATTTAATATTAAAAACATCATATGCTGAGCTTACTTCACTATCATCAAAGGAGAACTTATTACCTAGTTGATTCCGATATTCGGATACTAAATTCCCTTTAAAACTGTTTATATCAGCATACATATTATTATCCGCTTCATTTACGGCTCGTGTTAAACCTTTTAATTTTAGAGCTTTAATAAATTGACCATAATCGTAAAAGATATCTTTTGAATGCAGGTACCATAAACCAGCTGCGAAAAGACTAATGCAACAAATATAAAACGATGTTTTAATATTATATTTAATAGCTAAAACAATAAATCGAATAAATGTAATAAATAAACAAATATTTTCAATATCAACAAGACTTAAGCCTTGTTTTGAATAATCAATAACAGCTTGAACTAGAAGCCTTAATGTTTCGAGTGAAACGTTTGTTGAAACTGGAGCCAAATTTGTAGCTCCGTAAATAATCTGATAATCCGGATCAATTGTATTTGGATTTGTAACTCCAAAAAAATTTAAAATTGTTTCCTGATCAATCTGAACTAATAAAATAGCTAATTTCGTTAATAAATTCATGATCTAATTCAATGAATAACGTGTATTAGAAATACTTACTATTTTGCTTTTAAAAACAAAATTTGTAAATAGCAAGACAATTAATTTTTATAGCATTATCTTTTTGTATATTTTAGACAACTGATATAAAATATCTTACATTTACTAGTTCTTATTAGTATTGGTTGTAATTAATACCCCCAAGGGAATTCGAATCCCTGTCTGCTCCGTGAAAGGGAGCTGTCCTAGGCCTCTAGACGATGGGGGCTAATATTAGAAAAAATAACTAAAGAGCGGGCAACGCGATTCGAACGCGCGACATCAACCTTGGCAAGGTTGCGCTCTACCACTGAGCTATGCCCGCAATAAATTAGTTATTGCATTTTCTATCTTGTATAAATAAATTACATTATTTGTTTATTTATGTCAAGAGTTTATAAAAAATTAGAAATTATAGTTATCACTATAATTTCTAGTAAAACTAAATTGATGATGTAATACCATCAGCAGCAGCAATCGCAACTACAAGAATTACCCACGCTTGGAAAGCTTTGTTAAATGTGCTTTTTGAATCTTCCCACTCACCTGGTGTTGCTAATGCTACTGGAACAGTTACTACTAAACCTAATGAGATTAAAACTAATAGAGCTGTTAAAGCAGTTATCATAAGTACTTTTTTAAAACTTTTTCTATTGATGATTTTTTACAAGATATATTAAAGATTACCTTTTTTCAGAGCTAATAATACAATTACTGCTGGCCCGGCTAAGCCGATTGAAGCGACAGCTAATATTTGACCGATTACTTGCCAATTAACCATTTTTAAAATCCTTAATTTATAAATTTTTAATGAAAGTTTAAATAACAAAATAACTTATATTGTTATATTTTATTTTACTTTAAAACAATGAAAGTAAATATATTATTTTAAAAAATATTTTAGTAATTGTCCGAATAAAATATTTTTTATTGAAAATGACTTAATATTTTTTGCATTTCATGGTATTATAATTATAGGGTTGCTAACTCAATGGTAGAGTACTCGGCTTTTAACCGATTTGTTCTGGGTTCGAGTCCCAGGTAACCCAAGTAAGATATAGATAAAAAATAAAAAAAAATAGTAGATTGAACTAAAAAACGTCAAATTTATTATGAATTTTTAGTAGTTCAAATTAATAATTAAAGTAATTTTGAATTGTAAAACGACTTTAAATAAAAGTCGTTTTACAAAAACTCAATTACGTCGTAAACGAATAAATTCAGTTATTATTCAAACTTTTTCATTGAAAATTGAATATATAAAAATTAGTCAATAGGACGCATTGATAATACTGGCTCATTAGCACGGTTAATACCTTTTTCGAAACCAGCTGCAGCAGCACGAGCACGACCTGAATGCCACCAGTGACCGATTAAGAAGAAGAATGCTAAGAAGAAGTGAGAACAACATAACCATGAACGAGGTGATACATAGTTTACTGAGTTAATCTCTGTTGCTACACCACCTACAGAGTTTAATGAACCTAAAGGTGCGTGTGTCATGTACTCAGCAGCACGACGTTCTTGCCATGGTTGAATATCGTTTTTAATTTTGTTGATATCTAAACCGTTTGGACCACGTAATGGCTCAACCCATGGAGCACGTAAATCCCAGAAACGCATTGTTTCACCACCAAAGATGATTTCACCACTTGGTGAACGCATTAAGTATTTACCTAAACCAGTTGGACCTTGTGCAGATGATACATTTGCACCTAAACGTTGATCTCGTACTAAGAAAGTAAATGCTTGTGATTGTGATGCTTCTGGACCAGTTGGACCATATAATTCACTAGGGTATGCTGTGTTGTTGTACCAAGCGTATAAAGCTGCTGTGAAGCCCATTAAAGAGATTGCAGCTAAACTGTATGATAAGTAAGCCTCACCTGACCATACGAAAGCTCGACGAGCCCATGCGAATGGTTTTGTAAAGATGTGCCAAATACCACCAGTAATACATAAGATACCAACCCAGATGTGACCACCAATAATATCTTCCATGTTGTTTACAGAAACAACCCAACCGTCACCACCGAAAGGAGAACGGAAAACGTAACCGAAGATTACAATTGGGTTTAATGTTGGTGTTGTAATTAAACGTACATCACCACCACCTGGTGCCCATGTATCGTAAACACCACCTAAGTACATTGCTTTAATTACTAATAAGAATGAACCTAAGCCTAATAAACATAAATGAATACCTAAAATAGTTGTCATTTTGTTTTTATCACGCCAGTCATAACCAAAGAATGGGAATGATTCTTCTAACGTGTCTGGACCTAATAATGAGTGGTAAATACCACCAAATCCTAATACAGCTGATGAAATTAAGTGAATAACACCAACAGCGAAGTATGGAACAGTAGAAGTAATTTCACCACCTGGTCCAATACCGTAACCTAATGTTGCTAAATGTTGGATTAAAATAAATCCTTGCTCATAAGTTGGTTTTTCTGGTACGAAGTGAGATACTTCGAATAATACCATTGCACCAGCCCAAAATACCATTAGACCAGCGTGTGCTACGTGAGCACCTAATAATTTACCTGAGACATTAATTAAACGAGCATTTCCACTCCACCAAGCAAAACCTGTTGACTCGATGTCGCGACCTGCAATACTACTATTAAAGGGCGTTTCCACGTGGTAATACCTCCTCAGGGAATACGAAGTTTTCATGTGGTTGATCTTGTGCAGCCATCCATGAACGGATACCTTCGTTTAATAAAATATTTTTTGTGTAGAATGTTTCAAATTCTGGATCTTCTGCCGCACGTAACTCTTGTGATACGAAATCGTATGCACGTAAGTTTAATGCTAAACCAACGATACCAATCGCACTTGTCCATAAACCTGTTACAGGTACAAATAACATAAAGAAGTGTAACCAACGTTTGTTAGAGAATGCTACACCGAAAATTTGTGACCAGAAACGGTTTGCAGTTACCATAGAGTATGTTTCTTCTGATTGTGTTGGAGTGAACGCACGGAATGTGTTCGCAGCATCACCATCTTCGAATAATGTGTTTTCTACAGTTGCACCGTGAATAGCACATAATAATGCACCACCTAAAATTCCTGCTACACCCATCATGTGGAATGGGTTTAAAGTCCAGTTGTGGAAACCTTGTAAGAATAATAAGAAACGGAAAATTGCTGCAACACCAAAACTAGGAGCGAAGAACCAACTTGCTTGACCTAATGGGTATAATAAGAATACTGATACGAATACAGCAATCGGGCCAGAGAATGCGATAGCATTATATGGACGGATACCTACTAAACGAGCAATTTCAAATTGACGTAAACAGAAACCGATTAAACCGAATGAACCGTGTAATGCAACAAATGTCCAAAGACCACCGATTTGACACCAGCGAGTGAAATCACCTTGTGCTTCAGGACCCCATAAAAGTAATAATGAGTGACCCATACTGTTAGCAGGTGTTGAAACAGCTGCTGTTAAGAAGTTACAACCTTCAAGGTAAGAACTTGCTAAACCGTGTGTGTACCATGATGTAACAAAAGTTGTACCAGTTAACCATCCACCTGCAGCTAAATATGCTGTAGGGAATAATAATAAACCTGACCAGCCAACAAAGACGAATCTATCTTTCTTTAACCAATCATCAATAAGATCAAATAAGCCACGTTCTTGGTTTTGTCCAATAGCAATGGTCATATTTTATAATCCTTAAAATAAAATGACATACTAAGCAAACCTTAAGTTATAATTTTTGCTTTATTCTTTACAACTTGTAATTATTATTATACCTTAGGTTTAAGGAAAATTGAGATCTAATCTTCTAAAAATTTTCCTACGAATGTTAACCCGTTTTCAAACTCTAATAATTGACGAATTGCATAAAGTAGAAGGTGTTAAAGTAGTTAGTAGACCGATTTGTAGAGTTATAATTGCATATCTTACTGCTGTTGCAGCTTTTGGATTATTTCTACATATTGCATAAGCTATGTTTCATGCAATAAAGAGAATGTCAATACGATCAGATCCAGATGGAATTTCACTTTTATAATATTTACACATTAAAGCTGATATTGCATCGATTTGTAAAAATTCCGCTGTCATCTTACTCGAAAAAGTCAATGTTAGTTCAAAAAATAATAGATCTTTAAACACCTTAACTAACTTACGAAATTTGGATTTTTCAACATCTGATACATCGTTAACAATCTCCCCCCGCTAACGCAGAACAATAATCAACGTAATCTGGATTTTTTTGAATAATATCTGTTGAGTTTCCTTTAAAAATTTTATAAAGTTTTTTAAAAGTTCTTAAGGTAGATTTGGGTACAACTATTAATGTTGAAGCAACTTTTTTAGAACCTGTTAAAAATTTTGAAGTATTTTTTGCAACAGATGTTGAATTTGAGGAAAGATAATTTATAATTGTAATTGGCATAACTAGTAATAATTAAAATTAATAAATCAACTAATAACCACAACGATCGATGTCATTCAATTTTTTATAGATGGATGTTTCAACGGAAGCATAATTATCATCGTAACCACCCGCTAAAATAATTATTTTTAATGTATTTCTTATTTTTTTTAATAAGCCGACTGAAGGCTTATTTGGAATCTTTAAATTTGTTGATAGCGAATTTGAACAAATCAACAAATTTAATGTTGACTTAGTTATAGATGAAACGAAAATTTCCGAAAACAGCGGATATAATAAAAATATATTAAAATAAAAAATGGTAAATAATACTATTCTATCTGACTTTAAATAGCTGTGGAGAAAATTCATACGTAAAGTTTATATATCGTAGTAGAATGATTGAAATTAGTTTGAGTTAATAACAAACAATATTATTAACTCAAACTAGAATTATTCAATATCGTCAGCTTGACTGTATAAGAAGAATAAAGCCATGCTAAATGCTGGGAAAATAAGTCCAACAAGAGGTACTAAAATTGCTGGTAAAAATGATGCTGCCATAATTTTATTTTCTATATTAAAAAATTAGTACTGACAAGTAATCAGTGATTCGTAATATTAATTATATATGAAAATAAGTTAAAATTAAAAAATATCATTAATATAAATCAAAATTTTCTTTATTTTTATAGTAAAATTAATATTATTAAATTTACTATATTTAACATTACTAATTTTTATACATATAGAGGTTTTACATATGGAAAGTTTATTATTAGCCCGATTACCGGAAGCATATATGGCATTTAGCCCAATTGTAGATGTGTTACCTATTATTCCTGTTTTCTTCTTATTATTAGCATTTGTATGGCAAGCAGCGATTGGTTTTAGATAAACATCTAAAATTCATAATTGTTATTCATTAGTTAATTAGATTTTAATCATAATTCTTTAACTAATGATTGTCAAAAATGAAAAAAATTATTTTTTTCAAACTGATATTTAGAGGAAATGTTTCAACATGTAATTAATAATTTCTACATTCTTATATTAGTTGCATTTAAAACGTTATCTATATATTATATATTTACATTCTTATATTAATAACTAAAGATAAATGGTAGAACCTTTATTATCTGGAATAGTTTTAGGTATGATTACTGTATCAGCTCTTGGACTTTTTGTAGCAGCATACTTACAGTATCGTCGTGGTAATCAATTTGAAATTTAATTTTTTATACCTAATCATGCGATTAGGTATAAGAAAAATTACTAATTTTTTTTAGATATCTTAATTTTATCGAGCTTAAAAGTGTAAAATTTTAATTTGTAGAACTTGTTTTCATAGTTCAATTTATTAGGGTAAAAAGATAGAAAAAATATTAAATTTTATATTTTCAATATAAATTAAAATAAATTAATTTATATTGAAAGTTAATAATTAAGTTAATGAAGCTTTTGCACCAGCTGCTTCTAATTCTTTTTTAGCATCTTCAGCTGCGTCTTTTGGCATTGCTTCTTGGATTTGTTTAGGTGCAGATTCTACCATTTCTTTAGCTTCTTTTAAGCCTAAACCAGTTAAGCTTCTAACAACTTTTAATACAGCAATTTTCTTGTCAGCAGGAACTTCATCTAACATTAAGTTAAATTCTGTTTTTTCTTCTACATCTTCAGCTGCACCAGCTGGTCCAGCCATAACCATAGTACCACCAGCTGCAGCAGAAGCATCTACACCGAATGTTTCTTCAATTTTACTTACTAATTCTGAAGCTTCTAATAATGTTAATGTTTTTAAATCTTCAACAATTTGATCAATTTTTTCTGACATAAGACAGTCCTAATTAAAGTTAATAAATAATTTATAAAGTAGTTTTACGTGATTTGCTAAAATTATGCAAACGCATTTAAATCTAATTGAATTGATGGCCCCATAGTTGTACAGATAAATAAGTTTTTAAAGTATTTACCTTTTACACCCGATGGACGATTTTGTTCAATCGATCGATATAAGGCCTCTAAGTTTTCGCCTAATTTGTTTTCATCAAAATCTGATTTACCAAAACTTACGTGTACAACACCTGTTTTATCAGCTTTATACTCGAATTTACCTTTTTTAAATTCCGATAAAGTTGCTGTTAATGTTGTACTTACTGTACCTGATTTTGGTGATGGCATTAAACCTTTTGGACCTAAAACTCGACCTAATTTTGCAAGTTTTGGCATCATATCAGGTGTTGCAACAAGTAATTCAAAATTTAAATTACCTTGACTAATTTCTTCAATTAAATCATCGCTTCCAACAATGTCAGCACCTGCTTCTTTTGCTTCTGCAATATTAGCATCATTAGTTAAAACTGCAATTCGAACATCTTTCCCCACTCCATGTGGTAAAGTTACAGTTGTTCGAAGTTGTTGATCCGCATATTTTGGATCAATATTTAAATTTGCATGTAATTCGGCAGTTTCTACAAACTTTGCCGTTGCAGTTTCTTTAAGAATTTTAATTGCTTCTTCAACTGTTGTACATACAATATTTTCAGTTTTTGTACGATTTTCTTTTTGACGACGAGATAACTTTCGCATATTATTTCTCCATTAAATGTTTATAAAAGTTTACTTAATCAACAATGGAGATACCCATATTACGAGCGGTTCCTTCAACAATTTTCATTGCACTTTCAAGTTTTGTCGTATTTAAATCTGGTAATTTAATATTCGCAATTTCTTCTAATTGTGCTTTTGTTACTGAACCCACATTTACACGATTTGGGGTTCCAGAACCTTTTTTAATTTTTGCAGCATTTGCTAATAAAACAGATGCAGGCGGCGTTTTTAAAATAAACGTATAACTTCGATCTTCATACACCGAAATTTCTACAGGAATAATTAAATTACCCTTGTCACCTGTTTTCGCATTGTATTCTTTACAAAATGCAGCAATGTTTACACCATGTTGACCTAATGCAGGACCAACCGGTGGTGCTGGAGTTGCTTTACCAGCTGGTAATGCTAATTTAATCAATGCAGTTATTTTTTTTGCCATATCAATTTAAAATATAAAAGTAGAAATGAACAAAGTTGCCTTTTTGAAATTTGTTCAATAAAGGAATTAATTACTGAAATTTTATGAGAATAAAACTCTATCTATAAACAATAAAACCTCTCATGATTTGAGAAACGCGCCCTGAAGGACTTGAACCCTCGACATCTAATTTTGGAGACTAGCGTTCTACCAACTGAACTAAGGACGCTTACTTATTAATATAAGTTTAGATATAATAGTCTAAAAAGGCAATAGTTTAACATATATTTAACACAAACAAACTAATTAATGAAAGATATGACAAAATTTAATGATAATACTGGTTCTGTTAGTGTCGAAAAATACTTACCACATAACTTTTTAGCTGAAAAAACAATTTTAAGTAGTATTCTTGTTAGTTCAGAGGCTATTGAAAGTTGTTTACGAAGCTTAACAGTTGAAACGTTTTATTTTAAAAATCATCAAGAATTGTATAAAGCTATTTTAGCAATGTACCGCCGAAAATTACCAATCGATATAATTACAGTAAATAGCTTCTTACAAGATAATGGGCTTTTATCAAAGACTGGTGGTATAAAGGTTTTAATCGAACTTATAAATCATGTTCCAAATTTACTCTTTCTCGATGATTATATAAAACTCGTTCAAGAGAAGTTTATTCGTCGTTCATTAATTAAATTTGGGTATGAAGCAATTAATTCAGGTTATATTACGAATATACCATTAGAAGAGATTTTAAATACACTTGAAGCAAAATTATTTAATTTAACGAATGAAATTCAAAGTAGTGATATTTTAACCAGTGTCGATTTATTCTCAAGTATTTTTTTTGAGCTACAACAAAAATCATCACAATCAATGTTAGGTGGCGTACCATCGGGATTTTATGATCTTGATTCTCTAACTCAAGGATTTCAAAAATCTGATCTCATTATTGTTGCTGGTCGTCCTTCAATGGGAAAAACTGCATTATGTTTAAATATGGCACTAAATAGTATCAAAAGTTCTCAATTACCCGTTCTATTTTTTAGCTTAGAAATGTCAAAAGAGCAATTAGCATATAGAATTTTAACCAGTGAAACAATGATAAATCCAATGCGTCTACGAAATGGTAATTTGTATAAAGAGGATTGGGCCAAATTAAATAATACAATGAAAGAATTATCAAGTTTACCTTTATTCATTGATGATACAGCAAATCTTTCAGTTCAAGAAATTCGTTCAAAAATTAAAAAGATAATTTTTGAACATAATCAAATTGGTCTGATTGTTATCGATTATTTACAATTAATGCAAAGTTCAAAAACAAAAAACGAAAATCGAGTTCAAGAGCTTTCTCAAATTACACGATCTCTAAAAAATTTAGCACGTGAATTTAAAGTTCCTCTGATAGCCCTTTCTCAACTAAGTCGAAGTGTTGAAAGTCGGACAACAAAACGTCCAATTTTGTCAGATTTAAGAGATAGTGGATCTATTGAGCAAGATGCGGATTTAGTTTTAATGTTATATCGTGAGAGTTATTATAATTCAAACATAAAGCAAGATTTAAAGACAGATATTACAGAATTAATTATTACAAAACAAAGAAATGGTCCAATTGGAACCGTTGAATTGAACTTCAATAGTGCACATACAAAATTTTTAAATTTAGAAAAAGAATCTTAATTGCCCAGAACCAGATTCGAACTGGTGACACGAGGATCTTCAATCCACTGCTCTACCAACTGAGCTATCCGGGCTTACTAATTATTATATTATATTTCTATATAAATAACAATAGGTAATTTAAAAAATTAATAGTTGCATATTTTACGTAAATTTACTAAACTAATATTATGGTATAGTCTTTATTAGAAATTATTCAATACGTTTAAAATGTCAGGATCGTAAGATAGCAGCATAAAACTGTTCTTGAAATTTCGTATTAGAGCTATACCTATTTAGTAAGTAACTAGTTTCTTCCTTTTGATAAGGAACTAAAAACTACAATAAACAATTTTTTTTTTGTTATTGAACGAAATATCAAAAATCCCGCCAGTTTAACGTAAATTTTAATATGTTTAAAAACTTTATTAATAAAATAAAAAGAAAAGTATGTTTTTTTTCGTAAAAATTGATACAATATAATACTGTAGTCAATTTTACTATTTATTACTTTAAAATAAAACGGAATTAGAAATGACAACTTCATTAGCAAACTTTATCTCTAGTTTAGTAGCAGGTGGCTTAGTTGTAGCCGCTATCGCTGTTGCGTTAATTATTATTAGCAAGAGTGACCGAGTTACACGATTCTAATAACTTACTAGCGTTTTAATTTATAGTTCAATCAATTAAAGAACATATTAAGACAAAAAATGATGATATGATAAATTTCAGTTTTGGTCCAAATATTTTCTTAGGTCTCCTTCTTGGGTTTGGTATATTGCTATTATATTTTTTAAGATTTGTAAAACCTGAAGTTGCAAGGGATGAAGATCTTTTCTTTGTAACGCTTGGGTTATTGTATAGTTCAATTTTAGTCGTTCATGGATGGCGATTAGATCCAATTCTACTCTTTAGTCAAGTTTTAATTATAGCATCAGTCCTAGGTGCTGGATGGGAAAATATTCGGTTACGAGGCTTACTTGTGAATATCACAAAAAAAAGAAAAAAAACTGATTAAACTTTTTATTTTCTTGGTTTCAATTTTGTAAACAATGTTTCTAATTTATGTTTAAAAAATATTCGAGATTTTTTGCATTAGCTTTATTTTGTATTTTTGGCATTTCAGTTACAAGTGCATCTGCTATTGATTTAGACGAAGCTACACGAACTGTTGTGGCAGATTCTTCAGGTACTACTGTAGTTTTAACACCTGAACAAGTT
>Ga0213859_10000303_pt1:17500-22445 | contig 22445 bp, 32 predicted proteins | sample PICome_2_FD_160133 | JGI IMG/M metagenome (GOLD analysis project Ga0213859, IMG submission 160133) | Coastal seawater microbial communities near Pivers Island, North Carolina, United States - PICO304 | ecosystem: Environmental > Aquatic > Marine > Coastal | place: USA: North...
ATTTGCATCAATAATAGTAACATTTGATTCACCTTTTTCTGATGTTGAAATTTCTGCAATTTGGCCAGCTTGAACAGCACCAAAAGCGTTAATATTACTCTTTTCACCTGTTGGGTAAACTTGACCACGACCACGGTTTCCACCAGCGTATAATGGGTAAGTTAAGTATTTAACTTCTGAGTTTGTATCAGGATCTGGAGCTACTACTGGGAAGATAAGTTCTTGATGTGTTTTTCCAGCAATTGGACCAACAACTAAGATATTATCAAATTCAGTACTATATGGTGAAATGAAAACACCTTTGTTTTTTGCTTTCACTTCTTTTGGTACTTGACTACTAGACGCTAATTTAAAGCCTTTTGGTAAAATTAAAATTCCACCAACATTTAAATCTGCCTTTTTACCATTTGCACCAATTTGTTGCTTACTTAAGTCATATGGGACTTTTAACTCTACTTCAAAAACAGAATTTGGAAGTACAGCTTGTGGTGCTTCAATCTCAATTGCTTTTTGGTTTAAGTGACAGTTTGCACAAGCTAATTTACCATTTGCTGCTCGCGGGTTTGAATAACCTTGCTGAGCAAAAACAGGATATGCTGATGAATTTTCAACACCAAGACCAAATAAACTTACAGCGATTGTGAAAGTAAATAAAAGACTTTTAAAAAATTTATTAGTTCCCATGGATCCAATACTTTTTAAATAAATATATAAATTAATTTTTTATTAAAAACAAGATACCGACTCCTGAAAAATATAACATTAAAATCGCTATCGATAATAACGATTGTGTAAGAGGATCGGTAGAAGGGGTTAAAATCGCTCCAATAATTGTTGAAATTAAGATAACATAACGCCATGCTGCTAACATTTGTTTCGCAGATACAATGTTCAGTAAACCTAAAAGAATTTGAATAACTGGAATTTGAAAAGCGAGTCCCGTACTATAAAAAAGAACGAGAATAAATTCAAAATATTGATCAAACGACCAAAATGGTTCAATTACTTCATCACTATAAGTTAGGAAGAAGTTTAAAGCAGCGGGAATTAAAGCATAATACGAAAAAATTAACCCAAAACCGAAAAGACATAATGAACTTAATAATAACGGGAGAATAACTTTTGTCTCTTTTTTAGTTAAACCTGGTAACAAAAATAAAATAATTTGTCCCATTGCAAAAGGGCTACTAAATAATAAACCTGTATAAAATGAAATTTTAACAGTTGAAACAAAATATTCACCAGGAGAGAGTTGAAAAAATTTTACATTGCTAACAGGCAATTCTAAAATTTTAACAAGAATTTTGACCTCAACAAAAGCTAGCGATGTTAATAATAGAACGATCCAAAAAATATGAAAAATACGTTGACGTAATTCTTCCATATGTTCTGAAAACGGTAATTCAAGAGTTACGGTCTCATTAGTTGCAAAGTTAAAATCAGAATTTGTTACCATACTTTTAAAGTTGTATCTTTTATATTTATCAATGCAAAAAGATCAATTGTCGAGTAATGTAGTAAGTCAATATTTCTAAATAACTTTTTGAAATATGTGAAAAGTAAGTCAGAAAATTGCCTACTTTTCACATAAATTTTTACGATAAATAGTTCATACCTTCAAGACGAGCAATAGCTTTCTTTAATTCTATTGACGCATCTAGTCGATCTTTACTTGACTCTGCATTTTCAACAGCTAAAGTTGCTTTTTCTAGTTCTTTAGTAGCTTCATTTAGCTCTACAGAAACAAGTTCTTCTACATCATTTACTAAAACAGTAACGCGATTACGATCAACTTCTGCTAGACCACCACATAAAATGATAGGAGTCCACTTTTCATTTAACTTGATTCGTAATAAACCTGTATCTAAGGCTGTAATTAAAGCTGCGTGGCCATCTAAAATGCCCACAAGACCTGTTAAGCCTGGTAAAATTACTTCGTCTGCTGTTGTAGAACAAATAACTCGGTTCGGAGTAAGAACGCGAATGTTCATAACCATATACTACTACTCCTTATTTTAGAGTTTCTGCTTTTGCAATCGCTTCGTCGATATTACCTACAAGATAGAATGCTTGTTCTGGTAATTCATCTAATTCACCTTTTAATACCATAGAGAAACCTTTAATTGTTTCTTCTAAACTTACGTATTTACCAGGAGAACCAGTGAAGATTTCTGCTACGAAGAATGGTTGCGATAAGAATCGTTCAACTTTTCGAGCACGAGCTACTGTTAATCGATCTTCTTCTGATAATTCATCAATACCTAAAATTGCAATAATATCTTGTAATTCTTTGTATCGTTGTAATGTTTCTTTTACTGTCTCAGCAATTTCATAGTGCTCTTCAGTAACAATACCAGGTTGTAACATTGTTGATGTAGAATCTAATGGATCTACCGCTGGGTAAATACCTTTAGCTGCTAAGTTACGTGATAATACTGTTGTTGCATCTAAGTGAGCAAATGTTGTTGCTGGAGCCGGATCTGTTAAATCATCCGCTGGTACATAAACAGCTTGAATTGATGTAATAGAACCTTGTGTTGTAGATGTAATACGTTCTTGTAATGCACCCATTTCAGTTGCTAATGTTGGTTGGTAACCTACAGCAGATGGCATACGACCTAATAATGCAGATACTTCTGAACCAGCTTGTGTGAATCGGAAAATGTTATCGATGAATAATAATACATCTTGTTTGTTAACATCACGGAAGTATTCAGCCATTGTTAATGCTGTTAAACCTACACGCATACGCGCTCCTGGAGGTTCATTCATTTGACCATATACTAATGCTACTTTTGATTCAGCAAAGTTATTTTCATTAATAACTCCTGATTCTTTCATTTCTTCGTATAAATCGTTACCTTCACGTGTACGTTCACCTACACCACCGAACACAGATACACCACCGTGTGCTTTTGCAATGTTATTAATTAATTCCATAATTAATACAGTTTTACCTACACCGGCACCACCGAATAAACCAATTTTACCACCACGACGGTATGGAGCTAATAAATCAACTACTTTAATACCAGTTTCAAAGATTGATGGTTTTGTTTCTAATTCTGTGAATGCTGGAGCATCACGGTGAATTGGTAAAGTTTCATCATATGTTACGTCACCTTGCTCATCTACTGGTTCACCGATTACGTTAAAGATTCGACCTAATGTTGGAGTACCAACAGGAACACTAATTGGAGCACCTAAGTCAACAGCTTCAACACCACGACGTAAACCGTCAGTTGAACGCATTGATACTGCACGAACTTTGTTATCACCTAATAATTGTTGTACTTCAACAACATTTCCTTGTCCATCTGCTGTCTCGATTTTAATCGCACTATAAATAGGCGGTAAATTTCCATCAGGGAATTCGATATCTAATACAGGACCAATAATTTGAGTAACGTAACCTTTATTAATATTAGTTTTTACCATTTTAACTTAACATATTTAAATATTTAAGAATAAATATACTTTCGGGCTTTAACACAGTATTCAAAAATAATAATGACAAATTTGAAATTTCTGAACTATCTATTATTGTACAACAAAACAGTTGGAATTCTTGAAGAAAATATCTTCTTTTAATGGGAAAAAATATTTTTCTAATTCTTAGAATGAATCTTCGGAAATAATACGACCAGTTACTTTCAACCAGTTTTGAGCACCGGGATAATTATCAGGTGCAAGTTTAATCGCTTGTCGCCAGTACTCTGCAGCTTTATCAAAAAATTCTTTAGCTAACTCTAAATATTCGTCTTCTTGCATTTCAAGATCGCTGTCTTGTGTTTGCATATTTAAAGCATTCAAACCTTGAGAATGATAAATAACTGCAATATTATTTAAGGCTTGGGGTAAATTTGAATTCAATTCAAGAGCTTGATGATAATATTCTAGGGCTTGTGAATAATTACCATTGTTTCCATAAATTAAACCAATATTATACAACGTATAACTTCGATCATATGGATCTTCTTCTAATTGAAGTGCTTCATAATAATTTTCTAGAGCTTCAGCATATTTACCATCAGATTGCGCTGACATACCCGCACGATAATAAGAAAAAGCTTCTTTTTCTTGTTTACTTGCAGGTAAAACCTTTAATAAGATATCAGCAATTACAGTAAATGTTTTATCGATAAAATTACTCATCAGGATTATCTATTCCTTTCGATAGAATTTTAATTTTATTTATATAATAAACAATATTTAATAATATTGAGATAAATATTATTTAAGTATAGGTGATAAAATTAGAATTGCAAATATTTAATTGCGTTTTAATACCTCCACTATTTAACGAAAATGTATATTAATTATATAGTAAGTCCTTTTACTCAATATTTTTTATTTAGCTTTTTTAATATTTAGCGTCTAGACTTCAAAAATAAATTAAAAAATAATTTATAAAAGTTAACATCGTACATTGAAGAATGATGTCAACTTTTAATCTATTTAAACTGAACTTTCTGCCACGAATGGTAATAATGATAAAACACGTGCACGTTTGATTGCTTTTGCAATTTGACGTTGTTGTTGAACAGTTACTCCTGTTGCACGACGTGGAAGGATTTTACCTTGTTCAGTGATAAATAATTTTAATAAATCAATATCTTTGTAATCAATTTTTTGATTAATGCTAAGTGGTGATAATTTTTGTTTTTGTACAGGCATAGTTATTTATTTAATTTCTTTGTGTACTGTTGGTTTATTACAGTGTTTACAGTATTTTTTTAGTTCTAATCGTTCTGGATTATTACGACGATTTTTTTGTGTCGTGTATCGTGATACCCCATTCGAACGTTTATTTGTATTAGATCGACATTCTGTACATTCTAATGTAATTAGAATACGAGTCCCTTTATTTTTTGCCATAAAAATTTATTTAAAATAATATTTTTTAAATACCATTTTGCCTAAAAATCTTTATCTTATCAAGGTT
>Ga0213859_10000307_pt1 | contig 22316 bp, 28 predicted proteins | sample PICome_2_FD_160133 | JGI IMG/M metagenome (GOLD analysis project Ga0213859, IMG submission 160133) | Coastal seawater microbial communities near Pivers Island, North Carolina, United States - PICO304 | ecosystem: Environmental > Aquatic > Marine > Coastal | place: USA: North Carolina...
GACAGATCAAATAAAAGAAAAGATAATTGAAAATCTTAGGCAGTGTTATGATCCTGAAATTTCAATCAACATATATGATCTTGGATTGATATATAATATTGATTTGTCTGAACTGCCAAGAGCGTCAATCACTCACACACTAACATCAGCATTTTGTCCAGCGGCAGATCAAATTGTAGCAGACATCAAACATGCGGCCACATCAGTAGAAGGTGTTGACTCGTGTTTTATTGAAACCACATTTGATCCACCATTTACTCAAGACATGATGAGTGAAGAGGCCAGACTAGCATTAGGAATATAGATTGACTTTACAAATAAATAGTGTATAATAAACACATAACCTAGGAGAAGAAAAATGGCAGGATTATACAGTAGAGAAAATATGTTAGATGCAGTGGTAGAACATGCAAAAGGACATATTGCTAAACACACAATGAACGTTGAAGTTTATCTTTCAAATGCGGCAGGTGTTGGCGAGCATCCAGATATTTTAGAAGCAGTAGAAAAAGAACTAGAAGTTATTGCAAAATATCATGATCAATTAGAAGTAATTGAAAAATACTTTAAAAAATAATTTATGAATGTAAAACAAATATTAGAATCTATAGGCATAGATCAAAATTTATATACAGTACCAAATGGAAATTCTGTAACATCACCAATTGATGCTACTGAAATTGCTAGTGTGAAATATTCTACAAGACAAGAATATGAAGCAAAGGTACTAAATTTAAAACAAGCACAAATAGAATGGCGAACTGTGCCAGCACCACAACGTGGTGAAGTGATTAGACTGTTTGGTGAAGAACTTCGTAAGTACAAAAACGAACTTGGTAGATTGGTTACTATTGAAAATGGTAAAATATTTCAAGAAGGCTTAGGCGAAGTTCAAGAGATGATTGACATCTGTGATTTTGCAGTTGGTCTATCAAGACAGTTGTACGGATTAACAATGCCCAGTGAAAGACCTGGACACCGTATGCAGGAGATGTGGAATCCACTAGGAGTAGTTGGTGTTGTTTCAGCATTTAACTTTCCTGTAGCAGTATGGAGTTGGAATTTTGCAATTGCAACTGTGTGTGGTAATGCAACACTGTGGAAACCGTCACCTAAAACACCTTTGGTATCATATGCCTGTGAAGCAATATTTAAAAAAGCAGTTGAACGTTCTGGCATACCACAAGCACAACATATTTTAGAACTTGTTATTGGTGCAAATGAAACAGCAGAATGGTTAGCAGATGACAAGCATATTAATCTTGTGAGTCTAACTGGATCAACAGCAATGGGTCAAGCATTAGGTAAAAGAGTCACAGAAAGATTTGGCAGAGTGTTGATGGAACTTGGTGGCAACAATGCAATGATAGTTACACCAAATGCAGACATGAAATTGGCAATTAGAGCTATATTGTTTAGTGCTGTAGGCACAGCAGGTCAAAGATGCACAACTTTGCGTAGAGTTATCGTGCATAGATCAATACACGAACAATTAGTAAAAATGCTTAAAAAATATTATGCAAAAATTACAGTTGGTGATCCATTAGATCCAAATGTATTAGTGGGTCCACTAGTAAGTGAACAAGCATATGAAAATATGAAAGACACAATTGCACAATGTGAACAACAAGGAGTTGGCACAGTAACTGGTGGCATAAGATTAGAACGTGATGGTGTTTATGTAACACCAGCAATAGTAGAATTATCAAAAGCAGAAGAAATTACAAAAACAGAAACGTTTGCACCTTTGCTTTACATCATACCATATGATGAATTAGCAGAAGCAATAGCAATCAACAACAATGTACCACAAGGTTTAAGCAGTTGTATCTTTACAAAAGATCTACAAGAAGCTGAATTGTTTATTGGAGCAAATGGATCCGATTGTGGTATTGTAAATGTTAATATTGGTCCTAGTGGGGCTGAAATTGGCGGAGCCTTTGGTGGTGAAAAACACACCGGCGGAGGAAGAGAAAGTGGTTCAGATGCATGGAAACAATACATGCGTAGAAGCACGGTAACTGTAAACTACTCAACAGACTTGCCATTGGCACAAGGAGTTGAATTTAATGTCTAAGGAGATGAATATGAATCTAGTACCAATGGTTGTTGAACAATCGTCAAGAGGTGAAAGAAGTTATGATATTTTTTCACGTTTATTAAAAGAAAGAATTATTTTTATTACAGGTCCAATTAACGACTCGGTATCGAGTTTGGTTTGTGCTCAGTTGTTGTTTTTAGAATCAGAATCTAAAGATAAAGACATCTACATGTATATCAATTCACCCGGCGGTAGTGTAACAGCAGGATTGGCAATGTATGATACTATGCAGTATGTTAAGCCAGATATTTCAACAGTAAGCATTGGTTTATCAGCAAGTGCAGGATCATTATTGTTAATGGCAGGTACAGCCGGCAAAAGAATATCATTACCTAATTCAAAAATAATGATACACCAACCTTCAGCAGGTTTTCAAGGACAAGCAACTGATATTGAAATTCACGCAAAAGATATTTTAGATACAAAGAAAAGATTAAACGATTTGTATGTAAAACATTGTGGTAAAGATCTTAAAACAGTCGAAGATGCAATGGAACGTGATAATTATATGAATCCAGATCAAGCATTAGACTTTGGCCTAATTGATAAAATTGTTGAAAGCAGGTAGTGTACAGACAGATTGGATATTTTGACAATCATCGCCACGAAAAATTTGTGGAAGATAAATCGGTTGTAAGAACACACCTTCCTAATCATGCAGATGATCTTGTGTTTGTAACTGACAAACAATATGTTTTAGCAAAATTAAAATATCCAGATATAGAAACACTAGGTTTTTATTCATTTCCTCTTGATTATTTTAATTAAAACAAGTATAATATAAACATGGCACTAGATATATTTCATTTGAGTTATCAAGAACCCTATGCTGATCAAACATGGGAAAAACTTGTCAGCAAGTTTCCTTATGCACGTAGAGTTCAAGGAGTAAAAGGAATCTTTGAAGCACACAAACGTTGTGCAGAATTGGCATACACGAAAAGTTTTTATGTGGTTGATGCTGATGCTGACCTAGAAGATTATTTTGATTTTACATTTAAGCCAAACAAATGGGATGAACACTGTGTTCATGTGTGGAGATGTAAAAATCCAATCAATGATTTAGTGTATGGTTATGGCGGCGTTAAACTGTTTCCAACACAAGCCTTAAGAGATGCAAATGATTGGCGTATTGATTTTACCACATCGGTTGCAAACAAAGAAGGTAAAAAAGGTGCGTTTAAGGCCATGCCAACTATCAGCAACACAACAGCGTTCAACACAGATCCTTTTAACACATTTAAATCAGCATTTAGAGAATGCACAAAGTTAGCATCAAAAGTGATTGACAAACAAAAAGATGCAGAAACAGAACAACGTTTGGACATATGGTGTTCAGTAGGCAGTGACAGAGGCTTTGGTGAGTATGCTATTGCAGGTGCAATTGCTGGTAGAGAATATGGCGAAACAAATAAAAACAATATGGAGGCATTGAGTAAGATAAATGACTTTGGTTGGCTTGAGCAACAATTCAACAAAATTCAAGTCTCGTCTCGAGACGCACGAACTATTAGATAGATTTGAATTATTGTATGATAATATAGATGAATTAAAAGATCTTAGACGCAGTTACATCAACAAAGATCTTTCTAGTATTTTCCGTATCATTACAACAAACAACAAAGAAGATTTGCGTAAGTTGATTATGGAAGACAATACATGGAAGCTCTGGAGTTTGTTAGAAGAATATGCTAACACATATTTTGTAAAAGCATTTAAAAATTTTTTTGTGAATGAAATAAAAATTGACAATGACTGTTTCAGTAGAGGTCAGTTGCATAGTAAAAAATGGTTGGTATCTGAACTTGAAAAGACAAGTCTTCATTTAGGTACAATATTTTTATGTGCAGGTTGGTATGGCACACTAGCAACTATGTTGTTTGAATCTAAAAAAATACATTTAGATAAAATAAGAAGTTTTGATATTGATGAAAATTGTTGGCGTATTGCTGAAACGTTTAACAAGCCATGGGTGATGGATGATTGGAAATTTAAAGCAACAACACAAGATATACATGACATTAATTTTGCTGAACACACATATCAAACACTGAGATCAAATGGCACTGAAAGAGAACTATTTGACAAGCCAAACACAATTATCAACACAAGTTGTGAGCACATAGAAAATTGGCAAGAATGGTGGAATAAAATTCCCAAAGGAAAATTGTGTGTGCTTCAATCAAATGATTACAAAGAATTGCCAGAACATATTAATTGTGTTGATGATATAGAACACTTTAGATCAATTGCTCCAATGACCAAATATTTTTATGGAGGTGATCTAATACTTGGTAAGTACACAAGATATATGCTAATAGGAATAAAATAAAATGTATGCTTACAATGACATTAGAACAGTTCATTTAGAAATTACTGCAAAATGCCAAGCGGCATGTCTACAATGTGATCGTAATGTCAACGGTGGAGATATTAATCCTAACATAAATTTAGATGAACTTTCGTTAGAAGATTGCAAACGTATATTTCAACCTGAGTTTGTAAAACAACTCAATAGTTTGTTTATGTGTGGTAACTTAGGTGATCCTGTGATTGCACAGGATTCGTTAGAAGTAATGCAGTATCTACGCAGTCAAAATCCAAACATATGGTTAAGCATGAACACAAATGCTGGCGCTAAAAAACCAGAATGGTGGCGTGAACTTGCAAAAACTATTGGACAACAAGGTCATGTAATTTTTAGTTTAGATGGACTAAAAGATACTAATCACTTGTATAGACAAAATGTCAATTGGGATATATGCATGGATTCTGCACAAGCATTTATTGATGCAGGTGGTAGGGCAAGATGGGATTATTTGATATTTGGACATAATCAACATCAAGTAGAAGAAGCAGAAGCACTGTCTAAAAGAATGGGATTTGAAAAATTTATGAGTAAAAAGACTGGTAGATTTTTTAGCAATGTACAATCAAAAGGCAAAGATGAACATCAAGGTGTAAATCGTAAAGGTCAAGAAACACAAAAACTTACAAAGCCTGATGAAAAGTATGTGAACACAGCTCTTAAAAAATTAGATCCATTGGTTGAAAAATATGGCTCTATGGATGAATATTATAATCAAGCAAAAATTAATTGTAAAGTGCTAAAAGACAATAACATATATGTTAGTGCATCAGGACATTTGATGCCGTGTTGCTGGACAGCAGGACAAATGTACAAGTGGTGGGAAAAACCAGGACAGAATCAAATTTGGAAATTTATAGATGATGTTGGCGGGCTTGATGAACTATCAGTACTCAATCACGGATTTAAAAAAGTTTTAGAAGGAGACTTTTTTAACAATATTAAATCAAGTTGGTCAAAAACTTCTTGCACAGGTGCAGATGGCAAACTAAAAGTGTGTGCTGTAAAATGTGGAACAGAGTTTGATCCATTTGGCAGTCAATTTGAAAAGGTAAATACATAAAATGAATAATAAAAAACTACCATCGAAAACTTTCTGTGCATTACCTTGGATGCATTTGTCAACAAGACCAGACGGCAATATGCGAGTATGCTGTACAGCAAACGCATCATCAGTTGGTGCAACCAATGACAAAAAGCATGGTGGACAAGTTGGTGTACTAAAAACAGAAAGCGGAGTACCTGCAAATTTAAATAATTCAGATTTAATGACTGCTTGGAACAACGATTATATGAAGAATGTTCGTAAGCAGATGCTTAATGGAGAAATGCCAGCAAGTTGTTTAAAATGCTATAAAGAAGAATCAGCAGGACATTTAAGTAAGCGACAATGGGAAACAGACTATTGGTTAAACAGATATGACATTGATGAAATCATAGGTGAAACAGCAGAAGACGGATCTATTCCACCTAAGATTAGATATTTAGATTTACGTATGGGATCTAAATGTAATCTAAAATGTATCATGTGTTCACCGCATGATAGTTCACTTTGGGTAAAAGATTGGTTAGATGTATATCCTACCATTGAAAACGAAGATTTAAAACAAACAATGGGTTGGGATAATAAAGGCAAAATGCATGGTGCAAATTATAATTGGCACAAAGACAATCCAAAGTTTTGGGAACAGTTATACGAACAAATTCCACACATGTATCAATTGTATTTTGCAGGAGGTGAATCAACAATTATTGAAGAACACTATACATTGTTGGAAGAAGTTATCAAACGTGGATATGCTAAACAGATTGAATTGAGATATAATTCAAATGGTATCGAAATGCCACAACGCTTGTTTGATTTATGGAGTCATTTTAAAAGAGTACGTTTCCATTACAGTGTAGATTCAATTGGTGAAATGAATGATTATATTCGTTTTCCATCAAAATGGGATCATACTGTAAAGCAGTTTCATTTGTTAGACAACACAGAAGACAAAGTTGAAGTTACTGTGGCTTGTGCAGTACAGGCATTGAATATCTATTATGTGCCAGATTTTATTAAATGGAAATTAGAACAAAACTTTAAAAAGATAAACATATGGCCGTTTGGTGCAGGAATGATTAATTATCATTTTGTGTATTGGCCTGGACATTTAAATGTGAAAGTTTTACCTCAGTGGTTTAAAGATGAAGTAAAACAAAAGTATGAAAACTTTTATCCTTGGTTAGAACAAAATTGGCAGTTGTCGGGAGCGCCATCAAAAGAAGAATTTATGAACGCAAGTTATGGTATTAAGAGATTACAAGGCATGGTTAAATTTATGATGAGTGAAGACTGGTCACAACGTATGCCTCAGTTTAGAGAGTACATAACAAAATTTGATAAACAAAGAAATACTGACTTTGCTAAAACATTTCCTGAAATGGCTGATTTATTAAATGAATCAAAAGACAACCTAGTGAAAGCAGAAGCAAGTGAAAGTATTGATGAAAAACTTGAAAGAGAACTTGCAGATGGCGGAACAATCTGATTTAGAACGTAAGTGGCAAGATATGAAAGACCACGTTACTGCTTCAAGGCAGGAACTTGATGGTATGGCTATCTGTCCATTTGCAAAAATGGGATTTAAACGCAATGAAGTTGTAGTACATTGGGTAGGCAAAGATATGTTTAAAATAGCAAATCAAACATTGGAAGATTATCCTTTGGGCAAACAGTTAGTATTATGTATAGGTGATCCTAACGACTACACACTTGATGAATTAGAGCAATGGGAAAACGATAATCAATCAAAAGCAGTTTCAAATGATTTGTACATTTATACATCTTACAAATCAGAAGATAAGCAAGAATCTGTAGGAGTTGAAAAAAATACAGATAAACTTATACCAGGTTTAGGATCTGGCAATAAAGGACTTGCAATTATACAAATACAAGGACTTTCAGATTTAAATGAAAAGTCTGAATGGGTACATCAAAATACAAAATATTACGACAAATGGAATAAGAAGTATTACGATGCTATTGTAAAAAGAAGATATCGTGATAGCAATTACGATAGTGAGGAGTTTGAAAAATAATGGTTAATAATTACAGTGAATTTTTTAGTGACAAGCCTTTGGTAAGCACATACTCAGAGTTCCAGCCACTTGAAGAAGTTATTGTTGGTACCCCTTATGATCCAGACACTTTTGATTCAAGTGACAGATTTAATCAAGAAGCAAAAGATTTATTAAAAAGAGTACTTACAGAAACAGCAGAAGATTTAGAAGTATTGGTTGATATTCTTAAAAAAGAAAACATAATTGTACAAAGACCAAAACCGTTGCATAATCCTTTACAAAAATACACAGTGGGTGAATTTGATATTGAATACATTAATCAACCATTACAACCAAGAGATTTAATTGGATTCTTTGGTAATAAAATTGTAGAAGCATACACTAAAGACACATCAAGATATTTAGAAACACTTTGCTCTAGAGATATATTAAAAGAATATTATACATATGGTGCAGAATGGATTTCTATGCCACAGCCACAGTTAAATCAAAAAACATATCATGATTATTGGCGTAATGGAGAAGTACTGTTTCATTCTGCTAATTTAATTAAATGTGGAAAAGATATATTTCATTCGCAATCAAATCAAAAAGATCCTGAGAAAGGCAAAGGCACAGAACAAGGATTGCATTGGTACAAACAGCAGTTGCCTGAGTTTACGTTTAATGAAGTGTCTGTGGGCGGGCATGTTGATGGTAAAATTGCACTGCTTAAACCAGGACTACTAATGACATGGAAAAAAGATTGGTTGCCAGAAAAACTTAAATCATGGGATTGTATTCTTGTTGATGGAAAAGGCACAAAATTTCCAGAAGATTTTAAAACAACACGTAAGCAAAGATTTTATAAAGATTATATTGAACGTTGGCTATCACATTGGATTGGATATGTAGATGAAACTGTGTTTGATGTAAATGTTCTAAGTATATCAGAAGACAAAGTTATTTGTACAGGTGCAGACAAAGAAGCATTTGCACAATTAGAAAAACATGGTGTTACACCAATATATTGGAAGTTTAGACATCAATATTTTTGGGATGGCGGAATCCACTGTTTAACATCTGATGTAAGACGCAAAGGCAAGCAAGAGAATTATTTTTAATTATGACACAACGTGATTGGAATTGGCATAAAGATATTGATAAAAAATGTCTAGCACCGTGGCACAGTTTAACCATCAATTGGGAAGGCAATGTGTTTGCTGATGCAGTGGCTAAATTTCCTTACGGCAATTTGTATAAAAATACATTGTCTCAAATGTGGAACAATGATGTTGCAGTTAAATTAAGACAAGATTGGAGTAAATCAAAAACTACAAATCCAATATGCAGTCAGTGTATAGCAAAAGAAACATCATCTGGATATTCACGTAGATTATATTTTTACAACAACATGGATCCAGAAATAGTTAAAAAAACAACGTATGATCCTAATGCATCACCTGATATATTGTATTTAGAGATTAATTCATCAAACAAATGTAATCTCAAATGTCGTATGTGTTGCGGCCCAGTATCAAGTTCATGGATAAAAGATGAAATTAAATTAGCATCAAACAAACCAGATTGGATGCCTTACAGAGACAAAGGTGAATATTTTAAACTAGATTTCAGTATTATTGAAAATTTATTAGAAAACAAAAATTACTTTTTAAATTTAGAAGTTTTAAAATTAACTGGTGGCGAACCATTAATGGAAGATCAAAACTATCAAATTATGGAAAAGTTTATAGAATGGGGTATTGCTAAAAATGTTACACTAGATATCAATACAAACGGAACAGTTGTAAATGAAAGATTAAAAAACATCACAAAAGAATTTAAAACAGTGAAGTTTCATATAAGCATAGAAGGTACAGGCAAACTTTATGAATATATACGTGGTGGCGATAGTTTTGATATTATCCAACTGGAACACAACATAAAGAACTTTTTTAATAAATTAACAAACACAACTTTGATATACACAGTTACAGTACAGGTTTATAATATATTTGATCTTGTCAATATTTGGCAATGGTATCTTAAAAATAGAAAACCACATGATGAAATATATTTTAGAAACATAGTTGCAAATCCAAGATATTTAAACATACATGTATTACCACAAAAATATAAATTACAAGCATATGAAATTTTAAAAAATGCAAATTTACCAATTGGTGATTATTTTCCTCCTGGAGAACCGTTAGGACAAGGAGACATAGGGTTTGGCGATTTAATAAGTAATTTAGCAAACAGTAAACATTACACAGAAGATCAACAACAAACTTATTTAAAAGAGTTTTTGTGGTTCACAAAAGAACTTGACAGCATAAGAAACACAAATATTAAAAATGTTGTACCACAATTAACAGAATTATTTGAGGAAACATATGAAACAGTCTGATACATTTTGCATACTACCGTGGATGCATGTTGCTACAAACTCAAGTGGTAATTATCGGGTGTGTTGTAATTCAACACCTGGTGAAAATTTCATCACAGATGAAAATGGTGCACCATATAAAATTTACAAAAACTCTCCTGATGAAATATGGAACACGCCAGTATACAAAAATTTACGTAAAGACTTATTGAATGGCAAAAAGCCAAAGATGTGTGTGAGATGTTGGAGAGAAGAAGCCACAGGCATAAAATCAGCACGTCAAGGATTTAACGAATCATACAAAGAACATATTGAAGAAGCAATAGCAAGTACCAAAGAAGATGGATCAGCACCAGTAAAAGGTGTGTATGTTGATTTACGATTAGGCAATTTGTGTAATTTAAAATGTAGAATGTGTAATCCATGGGCATCAAATCAATGGGTAGAAGAATGGAATTCAAAAACGTCCTATGACGGAACAGATATTCCGCAAGAAGAACGTGATAGATTGACACACATGAATTGGCCAACAAATGAAAAGACTTGGGAAAACTTGATGCCAATCATTGATACAGTGGAAGAAATATATCTAACAGGTGGTGAGCCAACACTTGCACTTGAACAATACAAATTGTTTGATCGTTGTATTGAATTAAACAAAGCCAAAGATATTATACTAAAGTACAACACAAACTTAACTAATATTCCACCTAAAATGATTGAGTATTGGACACACTTTAAAAAAATAAAAATAAATGCATCTATTGATGGGTATGATCAACTCAACAGATATATCAGATATCCAACTAACTGGAAATCAGTAAACAAAAACTTGTCAGCATTTGCTGAAATGGAAAAGCAAGGTAAAATGAGAGTACAGGTACATTCAACAGTGCAAATATACAATGTATTAGATTTAAATGAATTGTTTGAATACACAATGCAGTTTGGATATTTTCCGTATTTGAATATACTTGATCACCCTGATTATCTAAATGTTCGTGTACTGCCACAAAATTTAAAAGAAGAAGCCGCAAAACGTTTGCAACCTTGGATAAAACAAGACAAAGTACAAGGACTTATAAACTACATGATGGCCGAAGACTGGACAAAGCATACTGGCAAGTTTATTGAGTACACTACTGAAATAGATAAGTCACGCAATCAATCATTAGAAAAAGTTGCACCTGTACTAAAAGAAGTTCTTGACAATATCTAGTATCATGCTATTATAATATACGAATTAACAATAATAAAGAGGTTACTAATGATGAAATACTTTATAAAACATTTACTTACAGCATTGTTATTCGTGTTTTCAGTTGTTGCATTTGCCTGGGTTGGCAATGAAGCAGGAAAATTAATTGGACAAGCAATTGGAAGTGAAAAATACGGATTCCTAGTTTGGATTGGTTTTACAGTATTGATTGGTGTAGTTTTTTATGCATACAGCCAAGCAAAACTTGATGTAAAATATCAATCTAAATAATGGTTATGTTCCCTTCGTCTAGCGGTCTAGGACAACGCCCTTTCACGGCGTAAACACGGGTTCGAGTCCCGTAGGGAACGCCAAATAAATATGTGTAGAAAGAAAAATAATGTTTGATTATATCAATAAAAAAATAAAAGAGTCAACAATAATTAATGATGTAAAAACTCATGTTACTGTGTTTGATGTGCAGAATTTTTTTACAAATGAACATTATCAAAAAATTTCAAATGATATTGAAGAATTTAAAAAATTATACATACATTTGGATTATCCTTCGCAAGGAACAGAGCCGTCAATTATAACATTTGATGAAATAGCAGATACAGATTCTTTTTATGATACACTGTGGAACTATACAAAAACAAATGAATTCAAAAAGTCAATACTTGAAAAATTTAATTTTGAAAATATAGATGAAGTAGTTAAAATAACTTCATCAAACATAAGTTTTCATACAGAATATGAACATCAAATTGACAAAGCACACACTGATCAAAAAGATAGTTTATCAACAATAACATTACAAATATATCTTCCCAAAGACAATAGTTTAGAAAAATACGGAACACAATTTGTTGATAATGTAGACAACGAATTGTATAGAAAAAAGTTTTTACCTAACCAGGGTTATGTGATGATATCTAACAACAATTCTTGGCACAAGCCAACGTTGGGTGTAGAACGCAACTCATTAGTGATTAGATTGACTGTAAATTTAGATTATGCAAAAACAAAAACAGTTTATAATTATAATTCTAATAATGATGTGTGTTATACAGTATGGAACAAAGATATGCATGTGCTTCCAAAACAAACTGATTGGATGGCAACAATGACAATCAGCAATATGATTGAGCATGGATTTGAAAATATTGCAGTAACTAAAAAACCTTTTAGCAGTGATTTAAAATTTTTAAAAGGACTAAAGAAACAAGGATTTAAAAAAGTATTGGTTGCATTTGGTGGGTATGTGTGGACAGATAATAGCATAATCAACTTTGTTAATAATTTAGATATGACAACACCTATTGCCGGCTGGAAAACAGGTAGTGGTAAAGAATTAGTGCGTCAGTGTTTTGTTGTTAATTTAGATATGCTGGACACTATCAAAGAAGATTTTGCATATGGCAAATTTTTTGCTGAATGTATTGATAACTACACAGATATTAGGTATGATGTTTGCGACCATAGACACTATTATCATCCAGAAGTAGAAGATGCAGATAATGTTGTCAGTTGGATTTCACGAAAGATTCCATATGATGATACAGATCTGGCTAAAAAGATTGAGTATTTTACACCATATATGGAGAATCACAGTACTCTGCAATCTCTCACTAAATCCATGTTAAAGCAATAGTTAATATTATTTGGCCAAAATGTAAATAAACATAGCAGAAAAAGGCAGATTTAGTTCCTTAAACATCACTAAACCATTGATTTTACTACATTTTTTTATCTATATTTCTGGTTGACAGAATCCTAATATGTGCTATATTAATAATATGAATAACAGAGAGGCACAGAAAATGGAAAAAGCAGTATACAACACCAAAATTGCTCTTGCAGTTGCTAACGCAATCTACCGTAAAAAAGGTTATGTTAGGACTACAGAAGCAGATTACAGTGAACGTAAATCTAACAAAACACTGGTTCTTGAAGAACTTGCAAAAGCAAATCCGCAATATGCCAAAAAAGATTCTGCATTTGCAGATGAAATCATTGAGCATTATCAAGGCCTATTGTTGTTTAAACTTGGTGACACAAACAACAGTTTCCAAGAAGCAGTTCTTTCTTGTGTTGCACAAGATACTGTGAAAGCAAGAGATATTGGAATCATTGCATCACTGCCACACACATACAAAACCACTCTTGATAAAGAAGCAAGAAAAGCCAAAGAAGAAGCAATGGCTTCTAAAAGTAATTTTGTAGGTGATGTTAAAAAACGTAATGTGTTTGATGTTGTGGTTGAAATGGTAAAGCCACTGCCACACAAAGGTTTGTACATTGTGAGCTTTATGCAAGGTGCCAATATTCTTAAACACTTTACACCCAACAATCCAGAAGATGATGGCATTGTTGAAGGTGCTGGTTTGCAGATCAGTGCATACGTTAAAGATCATCAAATCAACAAATACAATGGTGGTAAAGAAACTATTGTCAACAGAATCAAAGTTCTGAGAGTAAAAACAAACAATGAATAAAAAATACAAACCAAGATACTATGCACCACAAGAGATCGATTTTAAGAATCATCCTTTTGTTGGTGTTGAATGGCCAATCACAGGATCAACAGGCAATGCCTATGGCGTTGAAATGACTGACAATGGTTTTGTGTGTAACTGTATTGGTTTTGCAAATCATGGTAAATGTAAACACAGCAGAGAGGTAGCAGAAAAAATATGTACAGCATAATACAAGAATTAGAATCAAACAATTCAAGATTGTTTAAAGAAGATGTAATCAAACGTGAAGCAGAAGCCAACAACGATCTTTTCTTTGAAGGTTGTCGTCTTGCTCTTGATCCACTTGTTTCGTTTGGTGTTAAACAAGTACCACAAGCAGAAAAAGATGGTCCTGGTTGTAGTTGGGAACAGTTTAAAGAACTAACAACCAAACTCAGCAACAGAAGTGCCACAGGGCATACAGCAAGAGATTTGATTGAGTTTCACATGAATATATCTACCAAAAGTGAATGGAATGATTGGTATAGACGTATTCTTATTAAAGACCTACGTTGTGGTGTTAGTGAAAAAACAATTAATAGTGTTGTTAAAAAAGTAAACAAAGATTATACTATACCTGTGTTTAAATGTATGTTAGCACACGATAGTGCTAATCATGAAAAGAAATTGGTTGGTGAAAAACTATTAGACTACAAATTAGATGGTGTAAGAGTACTTGCCATATACGACATTGAATCAGACTCAGTTACTATGTATTCAAGAAATGGTAAGCAGTTTATTAACTTTGGACATATTGAAAAAGAAATTGTAGATACACTTGCAAGTAAATTTGAAGAGTCTATGGTGCTGGATGGTGAAATGGTATCTAGTTCTTTTCAAGCACTGATGAAGCAGGTGCATAGAAAAGACAATGTAGAAGCCACTGATGCCAAGTTTGCTCTATTTGACGTATTAACATTAAAAGAATTTGTGCAAGGTGAATCAGAACTTGGTTGTTGGGATAGACATCAACAGTTGCAGGATCTACTTGCTGATGCAAAAACAGATAGCAACATGTTTGTGGTAGATAAAGTAGAATGCGATTTTGATACTGAAGAAGGACAAAAAACATTTAAAGAATATAACGCAATGGCTATTGAAAAAGGTTTTGAAGGTATAATGATCAAAGATAGAAATGCACCTTACGAATGTAAGCGAAGTCATTACATGCTAAAAGCAAAACCATTTATAGAAGTTTCATTAGAAGTAGTAGCAACAGAAGAAGGTACAGGTAGAAACGAAGGCAAACTTGGTGCTCTTATTTGTGAAGGTACTGATGATGGAAAGTTCATCAAAGTTAATGTTGGTAGTGGATTAACTGATGGTAACAGAGATGAATTCTGGGCCAGCAAGGATAAACTCATTGGACAGATTGTAGAAGTTAGAGCAGATGCTATAACTAAAAATCAAGATGCAGAAAATGAATGGAGTTTAAGGTTTCCTAGATTTTTAAGATTTAGAGGCTTTGAAGCAGGAGAAAAAATATAATGGCAAATATTAATAGCAAAAATAAACTAGCAGAATGGATCTATGATGCATACACATCTGTGATGGGATGGGAGAAAAACCCGTTGCGTCATATTCAAGATTTTAATACTAGACACATGGTCACACAGGTATTGTGTTGGATGTGGTGTGTGACATTTTCAATATTAGTAGGCAGTTGGACAGTGTTTGGTTACACAGCGATTGCTCACTTAATTTTTGTTGCCGCAATTTTTATCACAGTGGCTACATTTGAAACAGCAAAACGTAATCCAAATGCATTTAAGTTTATCAAAGGATATCATTCTTATGGCAGAGCTAGAGATTATGTGATGTACAGAGACAAATATGGTAATCCTTACAAAGTCAAATTGGATCCACGTGATCCAGGAGGAGAACACGAATAATGAAGACACAATATATTCAAGACAAGTTGGATAGACTGAACGAAGAAAAAAAAGATTTAGAATCACAGTTGGAATATGCTTTCAGTGATGCTAAAATACAACAACTAGAAGAAGAGTTATCAGAACTAAATCATTCTATTAGAGAAGTAGAGAAATGGAAAACAAATGAGTGATATCATTAATATTAAAAAGTATCAACAAAAGAAAAAAGCACAAAAGTTAGATTCAGTAGAACATGTTACCAAAGATGGAGTAGAGTCTTTGTTGCATTCGCTTCATGCAAATGACTTTCCAATTGATGATCCAGACTTTCAAAAAGATCTTGCATTGGCATTTAAATTTATTCATGCCGCAATATCCAAACAGTATGGTGTAGAAACTAAATTTTATGAAGCCATTGATAAATTCAAAAAGGATGTCAAATGGTAAAAACCTACATACACGTTAATCAACACAAAATTAGGAGTAACAAGAAACATGGGACTAATGAACCTGTTATCACTGTTAAACGTGGAAGTAGGAATGACTATTGTCATGCCGTTAAAATATTGGGCGATAGTACTGTTCGTTATGGCGGCAATGATAAGCCTATCCTTAGTTGCGGTGCTAGAGTTGTTATAGAAACTGAAGCAAAAGTTGAGATTGTAGAATGATTGGATTATTCTTTTTAGGCATAGTAGTTACAGTTATTGTAATGGGTATGCTGATACATGTAAGAAAATATGATTAGTGAAAATGAATATAATGCTCTAAAAGAGTATTATGATCATCAGCGACTGCGAGAATACAACAAAGAAAAAGTCTACGATGAAGTAAAAGAATTTTTAGACAGAGTTGAAAAAATGTCCAAAGAGGAAGGTGAATCAAATCCTTTGGAACACAGTTTAGACGAAATGGTTGAAAAGATTTGGGAAAAGATGGAAGAAAAAGATTGGCATTTTCCTATCCCAACTGATTGGAAGCCACGTGATTCAAAATGGAGATTGTGGCGAGAATGTTCTTGATTTTTAAAACAAAAGGTAGTAATATAAAAATATGAAAAAAATTGTGTGTTTAGGAACTAGTCACACTTACGGCGGAGCCGAAGCAAATGACTATACATTTTATGAAGGTTGGCCAGGACAACTGTCAAAGCATTTAGAAACAAATGGTATTGAAAACTATGTGTACAATGGAGGAGAAAGTTCTTTTTCATCTTTCTTTTATCCATCAAAAATTATTAATTTTTACAACGAATACAAACCAGACATGTTTGTGATTGAAGTGCCAGACACTGATAAAGTTGATGTAGAAATTTCAAGTCACATCACAGGTACATACATTAATCAGCAAAAAGATTATCATCCAATATATTCAAGACAACGTGTGCTGACCAAAGATTGGGAACGTGGCGAGCAGTATGCATGGCCAAATAGAAAAAGTATTTCAAAACAAGAATGTGTTGATTTTTATCATGGTGCAGATACTACAGCAAGTGTGCGTGATTTCTTTAAAGGTAAAACAACATGGACAGTAGAAAGTTTTTATAAAAATGCTAATCTTAGTGATCATGAAAGAGATAATGTAAAGAAAAAATTTAATGAATTGTACAAAGCATTAGGCAGTAATGATGAACAGTTTAAAAATATGCTTATCTATTGTTATTTTTATTCTGTGTTTATGGATATGAGTGATATGGATGTTGCTGTGTATCTAGCAAACATAATGAATATTATTAACACATTAAAATCTCTAAATGTTAAATTTTTATTGTTTTCACATTGTGGCAAACAATATCTTAATCATCATGTTTATCAAGACACATATAAAGACGTAATTGCTAAAGAACAATATTGGTTAAATGGTGATATTGATTGGGCATTTATTGATTGGGCTAAGAAAAAAGCAGGTACTAAACAAGCATTCGATGAAATGCATTCAGACAAAATTCATTTTAAACCAGAAGTATACACAATGTTTATGAATGAATTATTAGGACCCCAGGTCGTTAAGCAACTAAAAGGATAAAAACAATGCGTATCAATACACAACCAAAATTAAATTTTGATGATGTGCTATTAGAACCAAAACGTTCTACACTATCAAGTCGTAAAGATGTTGACATGACTAGAAAGTTTACATTTAGAAATTCAGGTAAGGTTGTAAACTTTTTACCAATCTTTGCTTCAAATATGGATGGTGTTGGCACATTCTCAATGGCAAAGGTGTTACAAGAACACAAAATGATGACAGTGATCACAAAATCAACAACTGCTGATCAATGGCGTGAAGCAGTAGGAAATGGAGTAAGATTACAAAGTGTTTCTGTGTGTACTGGCACAAACAAAATGTGGGATCCAGAAGCAGAAGACTATCGTAACATGCAAGAAATTTTACAATCATTTCCAGATATTAAGTTCATCACAGTAGATGTTGCAAATGCATATCATGAAAATTTTGTGGACTTTATTAAAAAAGTAAGAGATGAATATCCAGACAAAGTGATTATTGCTGGTAATGTTGTTACACCTGAAATGACAGAAGAACTTATTATAAATGGTGCTGATGTTGTTAAAATTGGTATTGGTCCTGGGTCAGTATGCACCACAAGAACAATGACTGGTGTTGGTGTACCACAATTTTCAGCAATACTTGATTGTGCTGATGCGGCCAATGGTGTTGATGGGCACATTATGGCAGACGGTGGCTGTGTGTATCCAGGGGATATTGCCAAAGCATTTGGTGGCGGAGCTCACATGGTAATGATTGGTGGCATGTTGGCAGGACATGATGAATCAGAAAAACCTGTGGTAGATGGCAATATAGAATTTTATGGAATGAGTTCAGACCGTGCAAGAGAAGTGCATGGCAAACGAAAAGATGGATACAGAGGCAATGAAGGTAGATTTATTCAACTGCCATATCGTGGTCCTGTTGAAAACACAATTGAAGATATTCTAGGCGGGGTAAGAAGTGCTTGTACATACATTGGTGCCAGAAGATTAAAGGACATGCCAAAATGTGCGAGCTTCGTAACAGTGCATAACAACATAAACCGAGTTTATGAACGTTATACAGTAAAATAATGGAGAAAGAATGAAAATTATTTCAGGCCAGTCAAACATGCCTTTGGCTGAAGCAATTGCAGAACACTGTTTTACCAAAGTAGTTCCAGCAAAAATAGGAAGATTTGCAGATGGTGAATGCTCAGTTGAATTATTAGAAAATGTTCGTGGAGAAGATTGTTTTGTAATTCAATCAACTAGTACACCAGTCAATGATAACTTAATGGAGTTATTGGTTATTATTGATACACTAAAAAGATCATCTGCTAAACGTATCACAGCAGTGATGCCATATTTTGGTTATGCACGACAAGATCGTAAGAGTGCATCACGTACACCTATTAGTGCCAAACTGGTTGCTAATTTAATTACCAAAGCAGGTGCAGATAGAATCTTAACAATGGATCTACACGCAGGACAAATACAAGGTTTCTTTGACATACCTGTAGATGATTTAACATCTAGAATTATCTTTACCAAAGACATCAAAAAGAAACTAAAGTCGGAAGCAACAAAAACTATATTTGTGTCACCAGACGCAGGTGGTGTTGTTCGTGCAAGAAAATTTGCAGATGAATTTAGTGGTATGATAGCCATCGTTGATAAAAGGAGATCCAAGCCAGGCGAAAGTGAAGCCATGCACGTGATTGGTAATGTTAGAGATAAACATGCTATTCTTGTTGATGATATGGTAGACTCAGGCGGCACACTTTGTAATGCGGCCAACATATTATTAGATAAGGGTGCATTAAGTGTTCGTGCATACATCACACATGGAGTTCTGACAGGAGCGTCATGCAAAAAAATTCAAAACAGCAAATTAGACGAAGTAATTATCACAGATTCCATTTCTTATCATTGTGAAGATGATATCACAAAGATTAGACAAGTGTCAGTTGATCAACTTATTGGAGAAGCAATAAGACGTGTGAGCAACGAAGAATCAGTTAGCAGTCTATTTTCTTAATTTTTTTTGCTAAATAATAGTGTAACAAATTACACTCATTATGGCAGAAGAAAATAATTTAGATATTATAGATATTACACTATTGATTCGTCAAAGACGTTGTCGCGAATGTGTTGAAGATGAACTAGTGAAACAGGGAATGGATAATCTATATTATTGTGATGTTGACGTGGTATATGAAAACAGCCAACACAAGATGATGCCATTTATTGTAAGTCGTAGAACAGGTAGATTGATTGACGTGTTATATGACGAGGAAACAAACACAGTTCAAGCTCACATCATTCCGCAGTAGCTCAGTTGGTAGAGCAGTTGACTGTTAATCAATTGGTCGCAGGTTCGAGTCCTGCCTGCGGAGCCACATATTATGATATACAGACGTAAAAACACACAAAAACGCAATACACATTTGAAACCTAACAACACTAACAGTGGTGATCGTTATGATCAACAGCCGTCATTCAAACAAACAAAGAATCCTAAAAAACAACGTTTGATACAAGTAGAAGCAGAAATACAAGAACTAGTACATAAATCAAGTTATGATCACCAAGACCAAATGGACAAACTGATGCTTGAAAGAATACAATTGCGTTACCAACTTGGTTTATAAAATATAACAAAAACAGCCATTATAGATAAATAAATTAAAGTACATATATTTCTATGACTTGGGCATATGCCCGGACAGTCCACAAGTGGAAAAGAAGGGCTGACATGGAGACAGAATGGCAGTAACATACAATATCAAAGGGACAACCAACCCCTCATTTAAAATAGGCAAAAACGGTGTAGTTCTCTCACCAGAAAATAATACAAGTGAAACAACACTCACACTGCCAAACGCAACTGGCACAGTTGTACTAGCAGATGCCACTCAAACACTCACAAACAAAACACTAGATGCCACAACAATTTCAGGACACTTAACACCAAGTGCCAACGTCACATATGATTTAGGTACATCATCACTGAGATTTAGAGATATCTACTTGTCAGGATCAACCATTGATTTGGGTGGTGCTAAACTTTCAAACGATGGTAGTGACAACTTAGATATCAAAGACAGTTCAGGAAACAGAAAAATTATCAGAGCCAGTGCCATTGAATTGGTAGACAGCTCAGGCAAAAAAATGAAACTGGAAAGAGATGCTACAACAGGTAAACTCAAAAAGACAAGAAAAAATGCAGATGACTCAGATGAAGGAAGCTCAGACATCCTTGATATAGTGACAGACACTTCACCACAACTTGGTGGAGATTTAGATCTTAACTCTAACAACATCACAGGTACAGGTGACGTTAACATCACAGGTAACGGTGCGTTCTCAGGTAATGTAACAGTCACGGGTAACTTAACAGTAAACGGTACAACTACAACAGTTAATTCAACACAGATTGATGTACAGAATGCGGTAAGGTTTGAAGGTGCCACAGCAGATGAATTTGAAACAGTTTTAACAGTCACAGATCCCACAGCAGACAGGACGATCACATTGCCTGACTCAACAGGCACAGTTGTACTAGCAGACACTACTGACACATTAACTAACAAAACACTTACAACACCAGATGTTAATACATCATTGAAAATGGTTAGTGGTGGACAGTTACAATTCAGAGATAATCAATCTCACATTACAGAAAACGGTGGAATTCTATTATGGAACAGTGCGGCAGGACGTGGAGTTAGAATGTATACTAACGGTGCTGAAAGGGTTGCTGTGTCATATGATGGTAATTTAGAATTAAAAACAGGTGTAGATATAATTTTTGAAGGTGCTACATCAGACGATTTTGAAACAACATTAACGGTAACTGATCCAACAGCAGACAGAACAGTCACGTTACCAGATGAAACAGGTACGGTTGCCCTTACAAGCAATCTTCCAAGTACTACAGATGATTTATCTGAAGGTTCGAGTAATTTATACTATACAGATGCACGTTCAAGAGCAGGTATAAGTTTAAGTTCCGGAACACCAGCATACAATAATACCACTGGTGTATTAACGGTACCAAGTACAACAGATCATATTACAGAAGGTAGTACCAATTTATACTACACAGACGCTAGAGTACAAGCAGTTTCTATAAATGAAGTTGTGGAAGACACAACACCACAACTTGGTGGGGATTTGGATGTAAATGGCAACAGCATTACATCAACATCAAACGGTGATGTTGACATTGCACCACACGGAACAGGTAATGCAAAGATCACCAGCACTGGTGCATTGATATTACCAGTTGGAACAACAGCACAAAGACCAACTACTCCAGTTGTTGGCATGTTTAGATTTAATTCTACCACAGATAGATTCGAAGGCTACAATGGTGCAAGTTGGGTGATACTTGGATCTACATTACCAACCAATGAAGCAACTGATTATGGTGCAACTACAACAACAGCAATTAGTAATCATGATTATGGTGCAATCACAGATGCTGACACAATCACAATAGATTACGAAGATCTGTCATAATTCAACTAGGTCAACTTTGGACAATTTACCCACAAAATTGTTGTTTCTAAACAATAACATAATCTGTTAAAACACCCTTATATTGGTGTCTTAATCCTATTTTAAGGGCCCTACAGCACGTGATAAGTGTGCATTTATCACAAACACTACACCATAAACATAGTTTTTAATGATCAAAACCACCTACATTAAATAAAGCAAGTTGATACACATATCAACAATAAGGAGATTACTTATGTGGGATAAAATAATTGACGGCGTAAAGAAGTTAACTGAAGTAGGAATCACGTTGATTTCATTTGGCGTT
>Ga0213859_10000308_pt1 | contig 22295 bp, 13 predicted proteins | sample PICome_2_FD_160133 | JGI IMG/M metagenome (GOLD analysis project Ga0213859, IMG submission 160133) | Coastal seawater microbial communities near Pivers Island, North Carolina, United States - PICO304 | ecosystem: Environmental > Aquatic > Marine > Coastal | place: USA: North Carolina...
GCGTTCAATTCCTGTAGAGATTTCAGGCGGGGGCGCTCAAACAAATAATGTGAGTGTTAATGTTAATGTAAATAACGATGGAAGTGCCGAAACAACAACCGAAGGAGAGTCTAGAGAGATGGGCAGAGCAATTGCAGCGGCTGTACAGCGAGAAATACAATCACAGAAACGCCCGGGCGGACTACTTAGTCCATATGGATCACGATAATGTCTGCTCAATTTCAATTTACAATTCCTGCATCAATTACAGGCGGCTCAGATCAAGTAGTCACAGCAGACAGAGGACTCTCAAGAAACGCTATTCCTAGAGTTCTTGTCGCTAAATTTGGCGATGGTTATGAGCAGCGAGTTTCAGATGGGGTGAATCCAAACGATCAAACTTTTATGATTACTTTTAATAATAGAGCTGCGGCGGATATCTATAATATTGAGAAGTTTTTCAATGAAAATATTGGAAAAGCGTTTACATTTACGGTTGCTGATAAAGCAGGAAATACAGCTCAAAAAGTAGTTTGTGAAGATTATAATATTACATATGTTTCTGAAAATTTTCATTCTATAACTGCAAATTTACGAAGAGTGTACGAGCCATGAGCATAAAAAGAGTAACAGTAACTACAGAAGATGCGTCTGTCAATCTTACCAATAGAGATTCTCTTGAGGTAACTTTTACTCAAAATGCGTATCCTTTAAATGTTACAAACATAACAAATTGTACCGTAACTCCAACTTCAATTGCAGCCACAGATAATGTATTTACAGCAACTTTCCCGAATGGAGAATTGGGCAGTTATTCTTTTGATATATCAAATACAGGTCCAGAAGTGCCTGATGGTATTTTTCCAGATATAGCATCTCCTGGCCTTAACTCAATAGGTCAGTGGTCAGTACTGAGAGAGGTAACAGGCGGTGTAAGCTATGAAAAAACCAAATCAACCACTTATTTACCTTGGAACTCTTCTGGAGGATTACCCTTCGCCACTAACTCTACAGGAGACGACTGTAATACGGGAATATCTAATACCGCGAATGTTATTATAAATAACAGTGGCAATCTTCAGTTTGACTCTAGTGTATTTTACCCTACTTTTCTTACTCTCGCCCCAAAAATAACTATAAATATAGTAGCTTATTCTGCTGAATTTGATTTAACTCAAGGAGAATATGTAAGAACACATCAGTTTTCTGGAAGCACTGCTAATTCACGAGCTTGGATGTATAATAAAGATACAGACACATATACTCAAATGACTACGGATTCTTCGGTTACTCATGCAAATGCTGTTAAAGCCCCTGCAGACGGCACTTACATAGTTGTTATTGCTTCTGGTGTACATGCATTTGCAAGTCAAACAGGCACTCGGACAGGAAGAAGTACTTGGGATGATTTTATTGCTTATGATGTAAATGGAAATGCGAAGAGAACTATAACTATATCAGGTCTTGTATCCAAGTCTCCCGCGGAGCTAATAGAAAATACTCAAATACAAGAGGTGGGAGATTCTTTAGTTCACCTTTTTGAATTGAAACTTCCAGAGCCTCGTTCTACAACTTTATTTTTGCATGATGGACTAAATTTTGACTCCGGTTCAGGTAAAAATATATATTTTCCAGCTAAAGACGGCGGCTCAGTAGATGAGTATATAGCATTTCCTATTACTATACAGGGCTTAGAAACAAAAGCAGGAGGGGGCTCAAATAGGCCCACTTTAGCAGTAGCAAATATTCCTGTGTTAAGTAGAACTCTTACAAATAATACTGATGGCACAGACGATGAAACAAATCTTGAACAGATTTTTACAGACGAAGGTATGTCTAGCGCAGAAGATTTTTTAGGGGGAACTTTAACTTATAGAAGTACCTTGCTAAAGTATACATATGATACCGCGTCTTTACCTTCTGCAGGTGTTCTTCCTATAGAATATCCTTCTTTTACCTATATTTTAGATAGAGTTTCCCGAGAAGATAACATATCTATTGAATTTGAGTTAGGAACTCCGGCAGATTTGGATAATGTTATGATTCCAAATAGAAGGGCTGTTGGCAAATACTGTGCTTGGGAGTACCAAGGTGGTTTATATAAAAGGGGTGGCTGTAGTGTTCCTGCAAATGTATTTGGATCTTTTTTCGACGAAGATGATAAGCTTATTACGGCAAGTATAGGAGCTACATCTGGAAATTACGCCATTGATGTGTGGAATTCGGGTATAACATATTCTGCAGGATCTAGAGTAAGAAAAGTATTTTCAGGCGCTGCCGGAGGCTGGAGAATATATGAGTCACTTATAGCAGTTCCTGCAAATAAAGACCCTGAAACAAATTCTTTATATTGGAAAAGAATTGATGTTTGTGGTAAAAGAATTAGATCTTGTAAGATGAGGTTCCACGTAGATACTAGCAAAATAAATTCCACTCCGTCTTTAGCAGGAACACTTCTTACAGACCCAACATATTTTAATACAAGTAAGTCTTTACCATTCGGAGGCTTTCCAGGGTCAAAGAAATTTAAATGATAGATGAAATATATAACCATTTTGAGAGAGAGTACCCACGAGAGGGTTGCGGTGTAATCATCGAAGGAGATAAATTTATTCCTTGTAAAAATATTGCAGAAGATGATTATAGCTTTAAATTTTGTCCACAAGAGTATATAAATTTAGTAATGAAGTATAAAATTAAAGCAATTGTACACAATCATATAAACTCTCCAAATACCCCTTCACAAGCAGATTTAAATAATTGTAAAGTACTAAATCTGCCTTACTATATTTTTACATATCCAGAGATGTCATTAAACATAGTAGATCCTAAGGAGATTTAAAATGTTAAGAACAGTGCACTTAGAGGGAGAGCTGGGAGAAAAATTTGGATTTGAAAGGCAAATTCAAGCAGACTCTTTTAAAGATGTTCTTCTTTGCCTTCAAGCAAATTTTGAAGACTTTAAAGTATATTTAGCAGATTGCTATGAAAAAGGAATTTATTTTACTTGGAAAATAAATAATCAAGAATTAACTTCTCCAGACGAAATGCTCTTACAGTACCCTCAAGGAGATATGGTGATTAGTCCCATTCCTGCTGGAGAAATAAATATTTTAAAGTCTGCTTTTAAGGTCCTTGCAGGTGCAGCATTACTAATTACAGGAGGAGCTTTAATTTTAGGAGGTTCATACCTGATACTTGGAAGCGTAGCTTTTTTAGCGGGCCAATACTTATTTTCTCAAGGTATGTTTGAACTTTTATCAGAAGATCCCTCAACAGATGCAAATGATGATGTTTCCCACTTATTTTCAGGAGCAGAGCAAAATATTAGTGAGGATGATCCTATTCCAGTTTGTTATGGAAGATTACGAATTCCCGGTCGTCCAATAAGTTTTGAAATTCGTAACGAGGATGGGTTTATTTCAAGTGTTTCAGGCAATAACTCAAATAGAACAGGAGCAGGCAATACAAGAAAGCTGGGGAATTAATAGGAATGACTGATTTTAACGCACTTATCAATAGCTTCAAACAACCAGGCCTTACCAGCGCATTTACGGGCTCAATTGGTCAAAATATCTCTGCGACTGATGTTTTATGTGAGGGCCCAATATGGGGGTTAGTAGATGGAGCTGCCTCTCTTTATCTAGACAATAATCCTGCTTTGCAGGCAAAGCTAAAGTCTTTTGCCCCCAATAGGGCTGAGGAAGGTAGTGATCGATCGGGAACTATTACTTTTTCTAATGGAGTGGTGGGAACTGTAGATGATAACACTTTTATACCAGAAGATTTAATAAATAATACAAATTCTTCGCGAGTTATTCGATTAATTCAGCCAACAACTCTTAATCTTACTTTAGGAACTCTTACAACAACAGGAACTTATAATACTTTAACTATTACAGGAACTGGATTTTCCGCAAGTGACCACTCGACACAATTTGGAAAGCGAGAGGCAGTCTTAATAGCAGGTAGTACAGAAATTTTTGGTAATTTTTTTGTAACTGGCTCAACTAGTGCTGTATTTTTCTGGGGGCAGGGAGGACCTGTACTTGATCCAGATAACCTACCAAGCTCGGCACAATTAAAAATAGTATTAGTTTCTGCTATTGTAAGTATAGACCCCTCTGCCGGTACGGTAACTCTTTCTAGTACTGATATATCAGGCAATGCTCAATCATTTAATGGAACTTTTGGATTTAATATAAGTCAGTCCGGGTTTTTTAACGCCAGCGAAGGCACCACAGGATCAAGCACATTTAATCCCGATTCGGTAACAGGAAAAATTGATAATCTTTTTGTCCAAGAAAATACTGGCTGGGAGGACCAAGAGCCTATACGGGATGTAGGGGGAGTAGGCGGAGCTTCAGTAATACAAGGCTCTACTAGTGGCATTAACTTGCCCGCACTAAAAATGTTAAATCCGGCAAACGCTGCAGCAAATGGCGTACTTTTATTTGACACTAGTGGAATGCCAAATACTGCAGATAATGGAGACTATCCTGGCACCCCTGATTTTAGTGATACAAATAATTCTCCTACTATACTTAATAGTAGTGATTTTGGATTAGACACTGCGGCTAAAATCGCAGAAGCAGATAAAATTAGATTTGACATTACTTATCCTCAAGGAATATTTAGTCAAGATCAAGAGAAAGGAGATCGTCATACAAATTACGCATTTTATGATATAAAGATAGAGTTTCAAATCAATGGAGGAACAACTTATCAAGATCCTATTGAACCTTTTGGGGGTCTTGTAAAGCATAAAGGTAAAAAACAATCTGCATTAAACTTTCAACATCAAATAGACTTAGAGCCGTATAGATACTTAAACTTTACAAATTTTAGAGTAAAAATAATAAGAGTTACTCGGCATATCGGGCTGCCCGTAACTTCATCAGGAGGCATAGACGGCGGGAGATTTAATACAAATAAGCAAAGATATACTGTATTGCTTAAATCTCAAGTAGATAATTTACAAGCAATAAATGAAGATAAATTCAGCTATCCTTATTCTGCTATTGTTAACTCTACTTTCTCTTCCCGTAGTTTTAAAGATTCCCCAAAAAGAAGTTATGATATTAAAGGTAAGCTTGTTAAAGTACCTACTGCATATACTCCTAGAGATTACGCACCTTTGGGAAAAGCTATTTATGCTAATTTTTGGGACGGTACATTTAAAGATGAGCCCGAGTATACGGATAATCCTGCATGGATTTTTTATGATATTGTTACAAATAATAGATACGGGGCTGGAAAATGGATTAAAGAATCAGATATAGATAAGTATGCCCTCTATCGTATTTCTAAATTCTGTGATGAATTAGTAGATACTAATGATGTTGTGCCCGCTACTTTTGGAAAAAGAGGAGAATATTACAAAATTGTCTCTCTCGGGGATACAGACTGGAATACAGTCGCAGGAACATCCGGAACATCATACTCGGAAGACGATGTAATTAGAATAAAATCTGTGCCAACAGGAACAGGAGAGATAAGTCTATTAGAGCCTAGATTTAGAATGAATATTCTTCTGACTAAAGCTCTGCCTGTGTATAAAGTTTTAAAAGATATGGCTAGTGCGTTTACTTCCATGTTATATTGGATGGACGGTCAGCTTACTCTTGTTCAGGATACCCCCCAAGACCCTGTGGCAGTTTTTACAAAAGCAAATGTTATAGACGGTAGATTTACATATGAAGGCTCCTCTATAAAAAATAGGCCGAATCAAATAATTGTAAATTGGAATGATCCTACAATTGACTATGAACTTACTCCTCTTATTGTAGAGGATAGTGCTGATATAGTAAGAGCAGGCAGAGTTATTACAGAGGAGTGCGTTGCTTATGGAGTTACCTCGGAATCGCAAGCAATTCGTTATGGTAAATGGAAACTTTGGACTGCTCAAAATCAAAAAGAAATAGTATATTTTAATACTTCTTTAGAGGGTAATTACTTACGACCGGGAGATATAATAAGCGTACAGAATGCTGATAGAAAAGGCGCACAGTTTGGAGGTAGAATTCAAAGCTCTACAGCTAGCTCTGTTACTCTCGACAGGGAGATAACACTCTCAGGAGGAACTTATGAAATTTTTGTTGTAGCCACGGCTCCTGGAGCAGTCTATACGGGATCACCTGATATAACTATAAATGGAGTAACTTATAGCAGAGGCGATTTATTGCCTGAAGCTCATATTTATACAGATACAAATAATAATGGAGTTCGAGACACTTTAACTTTAACCTCTTTAGATAGTGAAATTTTAGCATCTAATGCTTTTGATGCTAGTGGTAATCCTATTCCTGTAGAGTGGAAGCCTTATATTACAGCAGAAGGTCATCAAATAACACAAACTTCGGGATCTATTACAACAGTTAATCTAGTAGGCTCTAATACGTTTACTTCTACCCCTGTTGCCGGCGGAGTATGGAGTATTAAAGAAATAGGAGGCACCGGAACAGCTAAAGAATATAGAGTCCTAAATATAGAAAAAACAGAAAAAAATATACACGCTATTTCTGCTGCAGAGCACTTTAATGAAAAATTCACTGCAGTTGAAGGAAAATATGATTTAGGGTCAGTGCCCGAAAATACTGATGCCCCCGAGAAAGAGCCAGAGGAGATACCCCCTCCTACAAATTTACTTGTTAGCCCCTCAGGGCCTACGGCGTTCCCCGATACCAGTCTACTTCTTACATTTACCGCTCCTGATACTAATTTTGTGGCAGCATACCAAGTTCAAACCAATATTGATGATGTAGGAATGTTTACACAAACTGAAACACATAAAGAGTTTAAGGGAATAATCGCTAATAGATATTCTTTTAAAGTCAGAACAATGTCTCCCAAAGGAGCAGTCTCAGAATGGGCAGAAACCGAATATTCTGCAGCAAGCCCTGGTATAGGAACGGAGAATCCAGATAATATTCATGGCTTGAAGAAATGGATTACAGCATCTCAACCCGCCGAAATAGTTAGAGACATAGGGGATACTACAAATGAGAAATACAGTAATAGTTCTCCTTATTTTCTTGTAGACTTTTATCAAAAAGATCCTACAGCGCCTGAGTATGCATATTATCACTGGAATAGTACCGGGAGCTTATTAGGGGTTGGACCTGGTGCTATTGACGCTACCACAGGACTACCTACTGGAGGAGATACCGCTATTGCAATTCAAAATGTTCCTGCAGCGGCTTTATCAACTCATATAGTTAGAGCAGAAGACCCGGCTACAAATAAAGTATACGAATATAAAGCGGGCGCATTTGTGGCAAATGCACATAGAAATAACCCAACCACTGGAGAAGTACATAAATTTTATAAAATTACTTCGAATAGATCTGAAAGCGATTATGGCGAAGAGGTTTTTAGATTTAAAAAATACCCTGTTCAAATTGCACAAAGAGAATCTCCAAGTAATTTTAAAACTATTACAACTGAAACACCTAATGGCAAAGTAGATTTATCAAGTGTTGTAGATAACGATACACGAGAGTTGTATATTGTATTTGACTATAGTGTTCCTAAGCTATTTTTAGCGGAGTGGGACAGCAATGCGAACGGAGATGGCCCAGGATTCTGGAGAGATGCAAATGAAACTATGGCTAACGCTTGGACAGCTCTTACAGTCACTTCAGCATCTTTAGCTGCAAATACAAACAAACTAGTTGGCACAGGAACCTCTTTTCTTTCAGAGGTTCAAATAGGGGATGTTATTAGTTTAGCAAATTTATCTACTTTAGGTGAAACTTTGGGGGATGCTGCAATAGTTACAAATGTAGCGTCAGATACAGAACTTAGTATAGATAGAACTTTTACATCCGCCAAAAGCTTAAGTAACTTATATGTTCCTACTTATAGACCTGCACTAAATGATGATGCTATTGCTGCTGATATTTCGAGGCCTTCATAATGAGCACTACAACTGACATAAAATTTGAGTTTTATATAGATAGTACTTCTGACCAAGATACTTCTACCTCACTGAGTCCTGCAGATGCAACAGATCTTGGACTCAATGCAGGGGTTGTTGTAGACCAGTTAGGTGGAGGGATAACTTTTAGTAATGCTGGTAGTATCAAAGGAGGAAAAACCGCTTGGGATGTAGGTATAGGATTTTGGTTAGGTTATCAAAACCAAAACTATAGAGTTGCAATAGGGGATCCTGCGAATGAAAAAGTAACTTGGGACGGAGACGATCTCGTAATAGATATAGATTTGTCTAATTTAACAATTAATGGAGGATCCTCAGGACAAGTACTCTCAACAGATGGAAACGGTTCATTAAGTTTTACAGATATAGTTTTCCCGTCTATGAATTTAAATGATTTAGCTGATGTTACTTTATCAAGTTTGGCACAGAATAATATTTTGCAATATAACGGCACAAACTGGGTAAATGCTACTGGAGATATATTTCCCTATTCGCTTACTGGCTCTGGGGGCACCGGAGGGGGCGGAGCTTCTCCTAAAGTATCGCTTTTAAATGGCAATAGCGCTGTTAAAGGTGAGATTACATTCACGGAAGGCAATAATATGACTATTACTAGAAGTGGTAATAATCTAACATTTGCATCTACTGTGTCCCCCACCCCCAGTCTATGGACACAGACTGGTAATGATATTTATTATAATAGTGGAAATGTTGCAATTGGTACAAGCTCTCCTCATTCCACCCACCCTTTAAAGATCATGGGGACTTTATTTTCACAAGGAACCTCTTCTAGCCCCGGTCTTAATGGTATAATTTTGGATTCAAGAACTACAGGAGGTAATAGTAATCAATGGTGGCAATTAGTTCAAGAGCCTGGAGGAGACCTACATCTCACTAGAAATGCCAACGCCGCCAATGCCTTAAAGGTCGGTAGAAGTACTGGCACATTTATGATTCCTGCCGGTGTCTGTTTGAATGGAACTGTAACGTATGATTCAAGTAATGTACTAGATGATTATGAGGAGGGCACAATATCTGGAGGGTCAATGACAATATCCAACTCTTCTTCGGGTGGCACTACGCAATCCGGCACTACTCATTTAGATGGCAATTATTTACGAACATTGGAATATGTAAAGGTCGGAAATGTTGTTCATATTAGTTTTGCATTTAGAATAAATAATACTCAAAATCTAACTACTACTTCACCAATTTATCTTAGTCTTCCTTTTGCAGCCACGGGAGTTATACACACAGGGCCTGTTAATGTTTTGAACGCCCCATCCTCGGGTAGTAGTAATTATAATGCAAGACTGGAGCATGCATATTCTTTTATTTCAGTAGGAACTTCTAGAATGGGGTTCGCTTACAATATATCGGGCAGTACAGCTACGCTTTTTACTTTGGCGGAACTTTTTGACGTAAATATGAGAGGAAGTATTACATACCTTACAAGTTAATTATTGGAGAAATTATGGCTTTAACAAAACAAACCCATGTGGACAAGATAGAAATTATAGAGACTGTAACTGAAGACGGTACTCCTATCACTTTTGTTCAAATAAGACAAAAAATACAAATAGTAGAAGGCTCTGAAGTTATCTCAGAGTCCTCTACTAGATATATTTATAGTGCTGGAGACGACTATAGCTCTGAGAGCACAAAAGTGCAAAATATTTGCAATGCTGCATTTTCTTAACTATTTTTACCCCTGTGAAAAATAACTCTTGACATTTTATGTCGGTATTGGTATAATCATTCTAATTAAATATTAAAAGCCTCCTTAAGGAGTACGTTGAAATCTAATGGATATAATTCAAGTAGTAAAAGGCGATACCGGCCCGCAACTTAGAGCAACTGTAACTCGTTCAGATACGGGAACAGCTTTTGTGGGCTCATCAGATACAAATCTACGTATTCGCAAGAAGGGCACTTCTACTATAATTTCAACTATTCCTTTAGATACTGTGGAATCATCTCTTTCTGCGGGTAGTCTAGTATTTCCATTAAGCAGTTTTTTAACAAACTCTGCAACAACAGATGGCTTTTATGAAGCAGAAATAGAATTCACTTTATCCGATGGTCAAATTATGAGCGTATTCGAGTTAATTGACATTAAGGTTAGAGATGACTTTTAATTATGAAAAAAAGTTTTATTTATACAGTAAAGCCCAACTTAGGAAGGTTTCCTGAGCTAAAATCGGCCAAAGCAACCACTCCTCATGCAAAATTTGTAACACTGGATACTCCAAGTTCTATAAATATACTTAGGAATGTTCCTTTATTAAAAAGCTCGGAGGTAGTACACCCAAGTGTGAGGATTTAAAATGTCACTAGATAGCAAGATTTCAATTTTACTATCTCAGTTGAAAAATAATCCCGAGCTACTAAATAAAAATACAACTGCAGCCAGGCTAAACGAAGTTTCAGTCCCCAATGAGCCTTTATTTGCAGGAATAACAGGAAACATGCCCACTATGCTTGGGGCAGCTTCCTTGATAAATGATCCCAACTTGTTCAACGTAGAGTTGGATCTATTTATCCTACTAAAAGAACAGCTTGTAAGTCGTTTAAAACTAATTGATGTTCTTTCAATCTCTCAAGACAAGGTTTTTAAAGACATACTGGCAGGTAGAGAAGATGTTTTAAGAACTGTAACAAAACCTCTACAAAGCATAGTAGAAATAGATCAATTTATAAAGTTTTTAAGAAGATTCAATTTAGCAGATTCTTTCACTATAAGCGACTCAGAAACTTTAAAAGCTACTAAAAGTCTGGTAACTTCATTAGAGGCTCTGGACGCTTTAAGTAAGAAAACTGCAATTAAAAAATCAGAATTGTTAGATTTATTAGATGAAATAATTGTAAAGAGAACTGCGCGAGTAAGACCCCGGGACAAAATTGGTCTTACGAATATAATAAAAGTCCCAAAAGCAAAACTTGCAGTAGATAGACTAATTATACAAGATTTTACTCCTGCATTCAAGACTAGTACAGAAAAAGAAGACACAGCAGCTTTAAATGCAATATTTAAAGATATAAAGCCTACAAAAGTTTTAGAAGAAGATATAGCAACAAGAAGTTTTACTCTAAATCCTAAAGCAATTTTTCGTACTAATAGAATTAGTGCAAAGTCTAAAGCTCAACTGAAAGCTTCTTTCGATGTATTAGAACAAATACAATTATTCAAAAGAGTAACAAGGGATGTTAGTATTCTAAGACGTTCTACTTTCTCTGCGAGAACAAATGAATTAGTTTCAAGATTTTTATTTACTGTAGATAGAGCAGGTACAAAGTCCAAGCATAAGTTAAAAACTACTACAGAAAAGAAAGACTTAGTAACTGCATCTATTGATAGATTTTTTAAAGTAAATACAAATTTACTAGAAAGATATAATATTAGAGACGGAATAATTAAACCCGCAAGATTTAAACAAACTGTAGACAATTTTGCATCCTTTAGTAGAGTTTCAAAAAAGTTTGATAGGTCATTAGAAGACGTATCGGATTTAATTATAAAAATATCTTTAAATCCAAATTTAGCAGAAAGAGATAAAGTACAGATTTTAAATTCTATACTTACACCAAAAGCAAAATTTAGTACAGAAAAAGTACAGACTAGTGAGTTTATTAAACTTAAGTTTCCTTTTAGACTTTTCGAAGTATTTGATATAATAGATGTAAAAATAGTTAAGTTTTTAAATAAGCAGATAATATTTCCAGAAATTGCAGAAACCTCCGATACTTCAATACAAGCAAAAAGTTTAATTTTTAGTTCCCAAACTGGGTTGAGCACAAAAGACAGAGACTACGGAGGGATCGGAGATATATTTTTTACTTTTGGGAGAAAGATAATAGAGCTAGTAACTATTGTTGACAGAGTAAAAAAAGAGTTTAGACGGCCTCGAAAAGACTCGTTAAAAATAGCAGATTTAATTCTAGAAGGGCGAGCTAATTTAATTTCATCAAGAATTTTTGCAGATGATAATAGACTTGGGACTTTAGTAGGAAAAGCTCTTATTCCTTTTACGGTTGGTATTCAAGATATTAAGTATGCAAACTCGTTAGAAAAAATTAGATCTGAAAAACTAAACACACTAAGTTTTATAGTAACACCTGCACTTGCAGAACAAATAACAGAAAGATTTTCGGTAGATGATAGTTTCAATCCTTATTTACTTAATAAAGTAAAAGAGTTTAGAATTGGACTAAAAGACACAACACTGAAAAAACTTCAAGAAAAAACTGACGGTATTAGAGACACACTCTCTTCTTCAGAAAAAGGCTACGCTTGGATGAGGGATGAAGAGTACACGAGAGGAGCATATTTTTTACAGCCATATGTTGCTACAATACCCCCTGGCAGATCACGCCAATTTTAAAGGAGAACCTAAATGTATATAGACGATTGTCGCTTAAAAGGTGTTGTAAACCTAGTCCTTCGTGATAAAGATGGAAAGGTAAAGCAACATAAAACAATTCGTAACAAAGTTACGAAAGATGGTATCGCTCACATTATCGGTCGTATGATTGACGATGGACAAGATCGTGCAGGCAAGCATAAAATGCCCCGAATGATGAGCCATATGGCGATCGGAATTGGGGCAGCAGCTCGTTCTGATAAAGATCGATATACTCATACGGACTTTGATAACCTTCCAAAAGTGTTAGGTATTAGTGACAGTGGCGGTACTCAAGCTAATCTAAAAGTTGCTAGAAAACAGGCAGCTATTCCAAAAGCATATGACCGTATGCTTCAAGACGAGCGCGGCTTCCGTGTTCAACTTATGAAAGACACTACTCTTGCAAGTGATTATGTGCCACTTATAAATGTGCACCTTGAGCAAGATGGCTCAACCGCAATGCATACTACGGATAGTGCGGGAAATAGTCAATTAATTTTTGTTACAGGTAGTGGCGGTGGCGCGACTTTAAAGCGACTAAGAAAGGGACTTCAAATAACTGGCCTTACAGGAGGTACTTCAAACACTGGCCCTGTTGGTGGCAGTGCGGATAATGTTAAAAATGCTCAAACTATAAAAATTGCTAAGATTGAAACAGGAGTTCCTAATTCAACTTCTTCGAGACTTACTCTTGATGGAACACTTAGTTCGCCCCCGGGAAACTCTGTAACCGATGTTCATATTGATGTAGAATATGTTGATGCAATTGCTTTAACAAGTTATAATATTAATCCTGCGCATCCAACCCATACCGCCGTGCGCTCAGTGTTTGAAGCTCCAACAGGGGCAACTCATGGCACAGGGCCCTTTGCTGCAGCATCAGCTAGAAGCGGTACTATAGGCGGCCCAAATGCTGACTATCTTGAAGATGGTAAAGGGATGTTGGGTATTACTCGTGGACAAATTGGCGCTTTCTATGAGCGAGAGTTAGAATATAATATTCAGCTTACTCATACTGAGCAAGACGGGCTGCCTATTGATCTTACTCAAAGTCCGGGCGGAAATCCGAGTGTCCTCACTACTGTTGATGAGGCCGGTTTTGCAGTTCTTGATTCCGGTGTAGCCAGGTTTCCCTTTGTGGGCGCTGAAGAAGATAAGCCGTCCGGAACTGCAACTGTAGGTGCCTCGACAACTGCAGGTACTAACACTGCGACTACTCGTGGTACAGAATTTATTCAGTTTGGTACAGCAGTTGATGGCATCTTCCAAGGAGCACTTGTAGGCTCAAGTATTGTTGCAAATAGCGCAGACGGTACTGCGGAAGGTTATCCGCCCGAAGAAAATAACTACGGGGTTGCAGGAGGTCTAAATATTGCAGGAACAGGTGTAGATGCTTTGGCTAGTACATTTAGTGCATTTCTTAACTATGATTTTGGAGGAGGCACGTATTCTCCAAATGCTGTAGCGGGAGCAAAGAAAAATGGAGATCGTATTGTATACGTTGCTACATTTAAAGAAAATAACCCTCGCCCAGAGCAAGACTATGATAGATTCAGCGGTACTGTAGGTACTCATAGAGCTCCTTTAAATCGTATTTACCCAATTACAGAGGCGGGTATCTTTAATAAGCATATTCCAGATATTGGAGTTTTTGACGTTGGTGATCGTTCATATACAACCACAGACGGCTCTAATTCAGAACTAGCTCATATTGATGCAAGAGCAAATACAGCAACAGGATCTACTATTGACTATACTCTCACTAGTGGTACAGACCATAATCCTGTTGAAGGTGTTTTGACTCAAGACGGTAAATCAATTACTGCGGCAGCTTTTGGCTTTACTAAAGGCCCCTTGACTCAGACAATGCTCTGTCGTACAACTTTCGATCCGGTCAATAAAGCAACCGCAGATACTCTGCAAATTACTTGGTCAGTTCAACTTCAAGATTTGACATAAGTAAAGAAGACGTTTAATGTCGCATCCTAGAACTTCCTCAAGCCTACCTGCTAATGGGGTAGGCAGCCCTGTAACAGTCGATGGCATTACATATGTCTGGAATACTGTTACAGGTCGTTGGGAAACACAAATTAGTAAGAATATTAATATTGTTACTAAAGACACGGATGCCGACTATGTAATACCTCTTTCTTCTTTTAGTAGCCCTCTTGCATCTAAAGAGGGCCAATCTGTTGCACATAAACCAAATGAAGAACTGTTAACAGTAATTGAAGTAGATACTAACTTTATACAATTAAAGCAAGGTATCGCAAGTTTAGAAAGAGAGCTTACTTACTGGACTCATGAAATAGAGGAAGAAGCAGGCAGAATCAACTCTTTGAATAGTATTTTATTTGATTCTAATAATCAAGTAGATTTTGTTTCAAAAACAACTGGAGGCACTTTTGGAGGTATTGTTTCTGCAGGAACTCCAACATCGACAAATCAGAATAATTCAGATCTAGTTACTACTCAGTATCTACAAAGAGAATTTGGAACTTTAAACAGAAGTTTAATACCTAACCAAGTAGCTACTAATCTTGACTTGGGTAGCTCTTCCAATGGTTGGAGAGATATTTATGTTCAGCAAAGTATCCTACCCGATTCATCAGCTACTATACATGCTACGGAGCTAAAAGACGATCCCAATAATCCAAATCAACAAGTAACAGTACGCTATAGAGATGTAGACATTGGCTCTTTTACAAACCGCTTTAGAGATTTATATGCTCATAGTGGTAACTTCTTTGGCGGCACAGTAAATATTGGAGATGCGTCACTTTCCGAAACTACTTCGGGCGGGTTACTAATACCAAATAATAGTTCTATTGGTACAGAAGCGAATGAAATTCCTTCTTCTTTTGCAAACACTCTTATAGATGAAAGATTTGCAGTAACTGGCCAAATATCTGAGAGACTTGTTGGAACATTTACAACATCAGGAAATGTTTCTGCAAATAATCCTGTAAAAATATTATCAACAGGAAAAGTGGTAGCAGTAACTAGTACTACAGCAAGCGATGCCTTTGTAGGTATAGCACTAGAGACAAAAAATAGTAATCAACAAATAAAAGTAGCTGTTCATGGAGTTGTTGGAGGGTTCTCTGGGCTAACATCAGGAACCACTGTTCATATAGAACAAAATGGCACAATTACTCAAACCAAAACAACTACTACTCAAAAGATAGGTGTAGCAGTATCTACAACAGAGATATTTTTATTCTCTATTTCTAACTTAGATACTTATGTAATCGGCAGGTCAAAAATAGGTCTGGAAGATTTATCTGCTTCGGTTGTATCTCCTGGTAGTGGAAGCGGTAATTTTTCCTATAATAATACTACAGGCACTTTTACTTTTACTCCACCCGATTTAAGTCCTTATGCTACTTTACAATATGTAAATCAAGAAATAACAGGATTAATTGATGCAGCCCCGGGGGCACTCGATACACTAAATGAGTTAGCCGCAGCAATAGGCGATGACGCAAATTTTTCAACAACTGTAACAAACAATTTAGCTACAAAAGCCCCTTTAGCAAGCCCTACTTTTACAGGTATTCCTACAGCTCCTACAGCTAGTTCTACAACTAATAATACACAGCTTGCGACTACGGCTTTTGTACAAAATTTGGCAGGCGCTCAAGAAATCGGGGACTTATCTGATGTAGATATTAATAGTGTACAGGATGGGCAAGTTTTAGCATATAGTATTTCTGCTCAAAAATTTATAAATCAAAATCAATCAGGTGTAGGCTCAGGCACAGGGGGCGCAGTTAATTTTATTGTGGATGGCGGATCAGCTACAACAGTATCTAACGACATAATAATTTTTCTTGACGGAGGTAGCGCATAAATGGCAGCACGAATACAGCTAAGAAGAGATACTTCTAGTAACTGGAGCTCTACCAATCCAACTCTTAATTCAGGAGAATTAGGAGTAGAAACTAATACTAGTAAGATAAAACTGGGAGACGGCAGCACTGCATGGAACTCTTTAGATTATGTTGTATACCCTCTTTCATTCTCTGACTTACTTAATAAGCCCACTACTATATCCGGGTATGGTATTACAGATGCTTTTGATGGTGCTTTCAGCTCTTTATCAGGTACGCCTACTACCTTAGCAGGCTATGGAATTACTGATGCTCTATCAGCGAGCGCAGCACTGGAAGATCTTTCAAATGTTTCTATTTCCAGCTTACTTAATAATCAATTTATAAAGTACACCGGAACAAACTTTGTAAATCATACTTTAACTTTTTCTGATATTACTTCTACCCCTACAACTGTGGCAGGGTATGGTATTACAGATGCGCTAACAACTGTATCTTTTTCTCAACTTACAGGCAAGCCTACTACCATATCTGGCTATGGCATTACCGATGCTTTTGACGGTGCTTTTACTTCCTTAACGGGTAGACCAACAACTATATCTGGATATGGTATTACGGATGCTTTTGACGGAGCTTTTAGTTCTTTAACGGGTAGACCAACTACTATAGCGGGCTACGGTATTACTGACGCATTTAATGGCTCATTCACAGCTCTTACAAATACACCTACTACCATATCTGGCTATGGCATTACCGATGCTTTTGACGGTGCTTTCAGCTCTTTAACCGGAGTTCCTACTACAATTGGTGGTTTTGGAATTACTGATGCTTTTGATGGAGCTTTTGGCTCCCTTACAGGCAGGCCCACTACCTTAGCAGGTTACGGCATAACAGACGCAGCACCTTTAGCGAGTCCGGGACTTACAGGAACTCCTACAGCTCCTACTGCTACATTAAATACTAATAATACTCAGATAGCAACTACTGCATTTGTAAATACAACTGTAGAAGATTCTATTGATACAAATAATACTGTATATTTTCAAGATAATGCACCAACTTTTTCAGTTTTTGATGAGATCTGGATAGATACAAATGCAGGAGGCCTATACAAGTCTGTAGCATCTACATCGACAGTGCCTCTTGATAGTAGCATGGTTTCTACTAGCTCGGCTAGTATTACAATTCCTGCAGCAGGAGCATCTGATACGAGACTAGAATTAGATACAGGACTCCCTAGTGGGTCTGTTTCTTTTATAGCTCCAATATTTATAGAGTCTTTTTCCAGCACTGGAGTCAATGACCCTACACTTGGTATTGTAACTTATGCTGATGATACTCAGGCAACAATAGACTCTAATTCTATTAGTAGGGCTACAGGTAATGCGCTTGATACAAAAATTAAAAGCTTTACTTTTACTTCAGAAGGTACTACGAACAGTTCTAATTCTCATATAACTTTAACTGTATCAGGGCATCCGGTTTGGACACTACAAGACTCTGATATACAATCAAAAGTAGACGCTGTAATTGACTCTGCTCCAGGAGCTTTAGATACTTTAAATGAGCTAGCAGCAGCACTAGGGGACGACCCTAACTTTTCTACAACAGTTACAAACAGTTTAGCAACAAAAGCACCTTTAGCTAGCCCTACTCTATCAGGGACCCCTACAGCACCTACAGCAGCAAGCTCTAGTAATAGCACTCAAATAGCTACAACTGCTTTTGTGCAAACAGCGGTAGCAGGGACGGTAAATCTTACAGACTTTAGTGTTACTTCTAATAGTGCTTCCGGAGGAGGCGCCCTTAGTTATAATAATTCTAGTGGCGTATTTAGCTATACACCTCCTGATTTAAGTAGTTTTTTAACTTCGGTATCTTTCAGTTCTTTAACAGGTAAACCTACAACTGTATCAGGATACGGTATTACAGATGCTCTAACTACCGGGGCAGACGCAGATATTGGTAGTAATGATTTTATTACGACAGGTAAGGCATATTTTTCAAACGTATTTTCTCAAACGTCTAACCTGCCGAATGCAAGCACATACCATGGTATGTTTGCCCATGTTCATGCAACAGGAGCAGCTTATTTTGCTCACGCAGGAAACTGGGTTAGGTTAGCAAATCAATCAGAAGTATTCAGCGGAGTATTTGCTGATCTTACAAGTAAGCCTACTACGCTAGCAGGTTATGGTATAACTGATGGAGCAACAACTAATGCTCTTAATTTTAAGGCCGATTTAGCAAGTCCCGGGTTTACAGGCACTCCTACGGCCCCAACAGCACCTTCTAGCACTAATACCACTCAAATAGCTACAACTGCTTTTGTTCAATCCGCGGTATCCGGCGCTACTAGTTCGGGTGCAAATGTTTCAGTATCAAGTTCTGCACCAAGTAGTCCTTCTGCGGGAGACTTATGGTTTGATGATGATGCTTTAGTACTTTATGTTTATTACGCCGATGGCGACTCTAATCAGTGGGTGCAAACTAATCCTTCTTCGGGTGGCGTATCGGTAACAGAAGAAAAATACAAAGAAAAGACCAGTAACTATGTGGCTGTAGCGGGAGAGAAGTTAATAGTAGATACTTCTACTGCTGTAACAATAACACTCCCAGCTAGTGCAGTAATCGGGGATGAAATAAGAATTATTGATGGAACAGGAAATGCCGCAACTAATAATATAACTGTAGCAAGAAATGGACATAAAATTGAAGGTGCTACATCCAACCTAACAATTGATTTAAATAGAGCAGCTTTTGGCTTAGTATATTATAATACTACCCAAGGTTGGCTACTCACGGAGCGATAATGACAAATTATTCAACTATACGAGGTAGTACTGGGGGAGGCGGTGCTGGAGTTACTGCTTATGCTAATTATGCGTCTCTTCCTACGTCGGGAAACTCTGAAGGAGATTTAGGCTTTACTCAAGATACCGATGCTTTATATGTATGGGATGGAGCAGCGTGGGATAGAATAGATAATGGAGACGAGTCTCCGGTAATAATTACAGAGCCTCCGACAACTCATGATCTTGATGCTGGAGGCTCTACAACTTCAATATCTATGTCTGCCCAAGACCCTGAAGGCTTTGATATTACTTATGGTATTGCTTATAAAACAGCAAATAATACACGTCCTGTACAGCTTGGCGGAGACACTACAATTAATCAATCTACTGGCACCTACACTTTTACACCAAGTACAAACACAGCGAATTCGGGTACATTTAAAGCTCGATTAAGCGCTTCTGACGGTGCAAATGTTACTACACGCTTTGTAGATGTTGAGTTAGATTTTACTATGGATATGGAATACTTAGTAGTCGCTGGAGGCGGTGGAGGCGGTGGAAATCGCGGAGGGGGTGGCGGTGCCGGTGGCCTACTGTATGCTCCTAGTTTCAGTACAGACAGAGGAAGAACCTATACAATTACTGTAGGTACTGGAGGAAACAAAGGAGATGGTTGGTTTACTTGGGGTTCTAATGGTGGAAACAGTGAAATTTCTGCAACAGGAAATGCGGGCTGGACAACTGTAACAGCTATAGGTGGAGGCACCGGAGGCCAAGGAGCCGGCAGCGGCGCTGCAGGAGGCTCTGGAGGCGGCGCAAGTAAAGTAACCACTAGTACGGCAAGTACTTATTACGGAGGAGCAGGAACACCAGGTCAAGGGTACGATGGTGGAGATGAAGTAGGAGTAGGGGGTGCTGGCGGTGGTGGAGCTGGCGCTGCAGGAGGAACAAGCCCTTCTGGTGCTGGAGGTATTGGAGTTCAAAATTCAATTACAGGTACTGCTGTTTACTATGCTGGTGGTGGTGGCGGGGGAGAACAAAATTCAAGCTCCTCTGGAGGTGTTGGAGGTACCGGTGGCGGGGGTGCTGGTGGTGACGGTAACGGAACAGATGGAACAGATGGCCTTGGCGGAGGCGGTGGAGGCGGTGGTGACGGTAACGGAAATGCCGGCGGAGATGGAGGAAATGGCGTAGTTATTATTCGTACAACTGCAACTGCACTTTCAACAACAGGGTCGCCAACAGTAACTCAAGATGGCAACTATAATATTTATAAGTTTACAGCTAGCGGAACTATAGCTTTTTAAGGAGTAAACAATGGCATATAATTTTCCAAACAGTCCAAGTAATGGAGATACTGTTACAGTAAACGGTATTATCTATACTTATATCTCTGCGGACAATGCTTGGAAAACAGGCACTGGGCAAACTCCTGCTATTTTAAGTGATGGTAGTACACCCACTTTAGGTAGTGGAATTACAGCAGCAGAAATAAGAGCTCTTATTGGGTCTGTTGATCTTTCCTCTGTAGATAGTAATATAATACCAGATGGAGACGGTACAAGAGACATTGGGTCCAGCTCTGCAAAATTCAAAGATTTATATCTCAGTGGCAATACTTTACATTTAGGGACTCAGACTTTACAGTCGGATTCGTCGTCAATTATACTCTCTCAGCTAAAAATTGGGTCGGGCTCAAATCAAGTTACATTAAGTGGAGGTGCCGGAGGTACTTTAGAAACCGGAGGCACTACTATTTTTAGCGGAGTATTTGCCGACCTTACAAGTAAACCTACTACACTAGCAGGATATGGTATTACAGATGGAGCTACTACAAGTTATGTAACTACTCAAATAAATAATCTTGTTGCCTCAGCTCCAAACACGCTCAATACTTTAAATGAACTTGCTGCAGCTCTTAATGATGATGCTAATTTTTCTACAACTGTAACAAATAGTTTAGCCACCAAAGCTCCTTTAGCCTCACCCGCTCTAACCGGGGCTCCTACTGCCCCGACTGCAAGTACAGGAACTAATACTACTCAAATAGCTACAACCGCATTTGTTCAAGCCAATAAGTTTAGTGGAACATTTAGTGCTCTAACAGGTAAACCTACTACGATATCTGGGTATGGAATTACTGATGCTTTTGATGGAGCGTTTAGTTCTTTAACAGGTAAACCTACTACGATATCTGGGTATGGAATTACTGATGCTTTTGATGGAGCGTTTAGTTCTTTAACAGGTAAACCTACAACTGTTGCAGGGTATGGAATTACAGATGCTGCGTCTACAGGTGCAGATATTGATATTGGTAGCAATGACTTCATAACTACTGGTAAAGTTTATTTTGCGAATATGTTTTCACAAACTTCAAACTTACCAAGTGCTACAACATATCATGGTATGTTTGCTCATGTGCACGCTACAGGGGCTGCATATTTTGCACATAGTGGAAGTTGGGTGGAGCTTGCAAATAAAAGTTATGTAGATACTCAAATTAACACAGTTATAGACTCTGCTCCCGGAGCTTTAGATACTTTAAATGAGCTAGCAGCTGCACTAAATGATGATGCTAATTTTGCAACTACAGTTACAAATAGTCTTGCATTAAAAGCGCCTTTAGCAAGTCCTGCCCTTACAGGAACTCCAACTGCTCCTACAGCAGCAAGCGGCACAAATACTACACAGGTAGCAACAACTGCATTTGTACAGGCGGCAGTTTCAGGTTCAGGAAGTTATAATGATGCATCAGTAGATAGTCATTTAAACAGAAGTACTGCTTCGCCTAATGAAGTATTATCTTGGAATGGCAGTGACTATGACTGGGTAGCACAGTCTGGGGGTGGAGGCGGTGGCGCATCTGTAACTACATCTGATGCTTCACCTTCTTCGCCAAGCGCGGGGGACCTTTGGTACAACACAGATGCGGGCGGCTTGTTCTTGTACTATACCGATACTGACTCAAGTCAGTGGGTAGAAGTTGTAGGAAAAACTGGACCTACAGGTGCTACGGGTGCTGCAGGCACTGCTGCTATTAGTCGATATGCAAATGTTGCAGGTTTTCCAGCAAGTCCAACTGCGGCAGATTTAGCGTATGCAAATGATACAAATACTGTATATGTGTATAATGGTACTGAATGGGATAGAGTATCTGCTGGTGTTGATGAAAGTCCAGTCATTATTACAGAACCTCCTACAACTACTCAATCGTTAAATACTGACGGTAGTACAAGCACGGTTACAATGACTGCTCAAGACCCCGAAGGGTTTGATATTACCTATGGTATTGCTTATAAAACTACTGGAAATACAAGACCTTCACAGCTCTCTGCAGACACTACTA
>Ga0213859_10000310_pt1 | contig 22108 bp, 29 predicted proteins | sample PICome_2_FD_160133 | JGI IMG/M metagenome (GOLD analysis project Ga0213859, IMG submission 160133) | Coastal seawater microbial communities near Pivers Island, North Carolina, United States - PICO304 | ecosystem: Environmental > Aquatic > Marine > Coastal | place: USA: North Carolina...
TGAGGGCCTAAGTGCCATGGGTTCAATTCTACAAAAAAGAAATCCTTCCAGAGATGGTGTCTATGCTCTTAAGGGAAAAATAAAGAATGCAAGGAGCCTTTCTGATTTAGCCGATAATAAGGAAATTCTTGAACTTATGCAGATATTAAATCTTGACCCAGAAAAACCGGATTTAAAATGTCCTTATGATAACATAGTTATTGCTACGGATCAGGACCCAGATGGTGCTCACATCACTTCATTACTTATCAATCTTTTCTTTAAGTGGTTCCCATGGATAGTGGAAAACAAGAAACTTAGCTTTCTAGAAACACCTTTGGTTTCCGTTGGAGATAGAACTAAAACGTACTACTACTCTTTGGAGGAGTTTAAGGATAAGGGGAAGGGGAAAAGAATTTCTAATGTAAGGTATCTTAAAGGTCTTGGGTCTTTGTCTCTGGAGGATTGGGATCATGTAATGAAGAACAAGAGAATAACCAAGATAGTTAAGGATAGAAAATCTAGTGCAATGCTAGAGATGGCTTTTGGTAAATCTTCGGATGCTAGGAAAGTTTGGTTATCAACTTTATCCTGATTTATTTTTTCAAAGCACAACATTGACTTAATTTTACCACATGCCAAGAAAATTCGGATACTGTTGTATAAATCTATCACTTAGTGAGGGTGTTAGTAAGAAAGATAGGGTTACAACTAATAGGTCAATGGTAAAAAGAACATTCCTTGACAGAGGTTTAGAATATGTTTCCGAACTTGCTCTCCAAAATGTAAAAGACCTAAAGAAGATTATACAATGGAACGTAGATAATAACATCACCATGTATAGGATGAGCTCTGATATGTTCCCCTGGTGCTCAGAATATGAAATTGTTGAACTTCCAGACTTTAAACAGATTGCATTTCACTTAAAGGAGGCAGGCCATATAGCAATTAAAAATAACCAAAGGCTAACTTTCCATCCGTCTCCATACTCTGTTCTTGCATCACTTAGGGAAGATGTGGTTCAGAATGCAAGCAAAGAATTAAGACAGCATGCTGAGATAATGGATCTCATGGGACTACCACAAACCCATTACTATCCAATAAACATCCACGTTAACACAACACAACCAACCAAGGAAGAAGCAGCAGCAAGATTTTGTGAGAATTTTCATTCACTTGAGGATTCTGTCAAGAAAAGACTTGTCGTTGAAGTGGATGACAAAAAATCTCAATACACTTCGGTAGATCTGAAGAGGATGGTTTATGATGTGATTGGAGTGCCAATTACTTTTGATTATCTACATAACATATGTAATCCTCCAGAGGGATTAACTGAGGCTGAATCCCTTAAAGTGTGCTTAGACACTTGGCCTTCTGGAATAACACCACTGACACACTTTTCAGAATCCAGGGCTCTCTTTGAAGATGCCAGTGCAAAGGATCTTGCACATTCAGATTGGATCCACGAAAAAATCGAAACATATGGATTTGACTTCGATATAGAACTTGAGGTAAAAAAGAAAGACAAAGCCCTTTTAGATTACCACCAAAACATCGAACAAATCCTATGCCTGAACAATTAAGTAAAGAAGATCTACAACGATTCCAAGAATTTGAAAAATCCATCCTGGATCTTAAAGATTCCAATGTTAAATATAAAAGAGATGACGAGATGGAGGCGGAAATTAAAAAACAAGTCCTATTTTCACACTTTGGTAATGAAAGAGTAAGTACAGTTTTGGAAAAACTTAAAGTTGATTTTCGGGATTTGGTTGACCAAAAAATTTATATACAGATATATAAATTTTTAGACACTAAATAAAACGATGGATATAGGATCTGGCAATTATCATTTTTCTGACTGGAGTTCGTCCTTTGACGAACATCCTCAATATGCCATTTTGAAATGCCACGTTGAAAGAGCAGTACAGGATCTTTTTCTCAATGCTTTAAGATTACAATCGGAAGACTTCGTCTATATTTTCGATTCTGAGGAAAGGATAGATGATTTTTGTTTTAGGATGGTTTCATATTGGGAAGCTGAAGAGAATTATGAGATCTGTGGTGAAATCGTTGGGTTAAAAAAATCCCTAAAATCTAAATGGAATAAAGTTCCTCAGATTGATAGAGGAAAAGAAGTGGTAATCAGGGAATGGCTTAAATCCTCTTTCTAAAGGATGTTAAATGAAGCCAGACTATTATAAAATACTGGGAGTTAATCGGAACTCCTCAGCGGATGAGATTAAGAAAGCATATCGAAAACTAGCTTTAAAGTATCACCCAGATAAATCCGGTGGAGATCCAGAATCAGAGAAAAAATTTAAGGAGATTGCTGAAGCATACGAGACTTTAAGTAATCCAAAGAAGAAATCGGAGTACGACAATCCAAATCCATTTGGTGGCTCCTTTGGTGGTGGGTTCAATCCATTCAGTGGTGGATTTCACAACAGTAACTTTTATGAGAGTGAGGTAATCAAGAAAGGCAAGAATATCAATGCCAGGGTTGAGATTACTTTAGAGGAGGTACTTAGTGGATCTACAAAAAATGCAAACCTGTTCAGGAATATGCAATGTTCCGAATGTAAAGGAACTGGAGCAAAGGATGGTGACCTTGATACGTGTCATGTTTGTGCTGGTATGGGTGTTAAGAGAAGAGTAGTAAATACTAACTTCGGACAGATGGCTATGGATGAAACCTGTTATGCTTGTGAAGGTATTGGCAAATTACCAAAATCATCCTGTAATTCCTGTGGCGGATCTGGTGTAGTTAGAAAGTCTGACCAAATAGAAATCAAAATACCCAAGGGTTCTGTTACTGGTATTACATTTAGAGTTCCTGAAAAGGGAGACCATGCAAAATCACCATCTGACCCCGGGGATTTAATTGTAAGTGTTTATGATAAGAAACACGATTTCTATCGAAGGGATGGATATAATCTCATCTGTGATGTTGATCTTACTTTTCCTGAGGCTTGCTTAGGTAAGGAAGTACACATCCCGAATCTTGTATCTGGTGGTGAATATAAAATAACAATTCCTGGTGGTACTCCTCCCGGAAAAATATTCAGATTGGCTGGTAAGGGGGTTCCTGAATTTAACTCAAGTTATCGTGGTGATATACTAGTTAAGATGGGAATTAAAGTGCCAAAGAACCTAACCCCAGATCAACAAGAATTTATAGAATCTTACCAAGAAAAATTTTAATATGAAAGAGCTAATTTATCTTCTAATCGGGTGGTCAATAACTTCCATCCTTGTTAATGGAACTATATTTGACCCATTGAGAATTTACCTATTGGTAAAAGCACCAACTTTACATAAGTTGTTTTCATGTATTCAATGTAGTGGATTTTGGGTTGGTATTATACTTGGATTTCTGTCCATCTCTGGAACTATTTACAACCCTCTTTCTTTCATGATTAACTGGGCATATAGGGACTCGATATTTGTAAACGCACTTAATATTCTAGCAATGGGATTTTTAATAAGTGGAATTAGCGTTCTTTTAAATAGCTTAGTAGTGTTTTTCTTTTCCTTTGAAAGAAATTCCCGTTAGATGGGATAAATAGTATAAATATCCTTGCTTGAATGGGAAAGAATTTAAAAGGATTTGAAGAATTTATAAACGAAAGGGAAGATTCCATTTACGAGAGCTCATCCCTTTTAGGTAGGACTGCAGGAGTAACTAGAAACAAACTGATGGATATCTTAAAAGATCCTGAATCTCATGTTTCTATAACAACCAATAAACCTGCTTCCAATACTGCACCGCCTACACAAGAGCCGGTAGATTTTGATTCTTTCATGGATCCTAAAAAAATGACGGGCCTTGATTTGCTTATGGCAACTAAGGTTGGATCATCCCTTGAACAATGGTTGCTGAACTCCGGTAACCTTGGAACTCCAACTGATGCACCAGCACCACATAATGAACTAATAAATGTTTTAAACAAGAATCCTAATGTCCGGAGAGAAGTCGAGGAAGTTGGTGATGCAATAAGAGCGGCAGAGGATGACGTTAATGCGGTGATTGAGCCTGATGCATCTTTATTACCTAGAAGCTCTTCATATAAATTTAGAAATAAGGACAAGATTACTTGGGATTCCCTTAAATCAGCTCTTGAGAGCCAAAATTATTGGAGAGAGATGGACAAGAGCAAATACAACTTGGTTGCTCTAAGAAACTACCTTTCGGAGAAGAAAAAATCAGGAAATCACTTCATTGACCTTATTATATTAATGTCTCCAGAGGACGAAAAGAAGGTGTGGACATACGAGGCAACTACTGTTCCTGGGCCTATGTTTATGGTAAGGCCTTTTAGAAACTGGTACCTTTCAACAGGTCTAAAAGATACCATTAACCCCAAAGGGCTTGCTATTGTTCAACCCGGAGTATATGACTATAAAATAGGTACTCATAGAGGTTATAGTGCCTTTGTACAGGACGGTAAAGTAAACGTTGATAGATATGTACCTGTTGCTAATCCCAAAGATGCAACTTTCAAAACATTCTCCCCTGGTAATTCACAAAGTGGTAAATTCAGCATAAACATTCACAGAGCCAGATCTAGAGGAACTTCTAAAAATGTAAATACTTGGTCTGCTGGATGTTTGGTTTTTGCCAAAGCATCGGATCTGAATAGGGTTCTTGGTAAGCTAAAATCAGCAAGACAAAGAAAAATAGATGTTGCCCTTATCCAAATGGATGATGTTGGATCAAAGCTTTCTTAATTAGAAACAAATCCTTTTAAGATTTATACAACTACCGTTAAAAGAAATAATTGGTGGCTGTTAGTACATTATCGATCGCGGATCAAATAAATCAAAAGTACAGAGATTATGCTCTGTATGTTTTGCAATCAAGGGGAATTCCTAATTTCTATGATTCCTTAACCCCAGTACAGAGAATAATTATAGAGAATAGTCCAAACTCATTTAATAAAACCATTGGGCTTGTGGGTGAGGTGATTAGAACCGGACTATATCACCATGGGGATTCTTCCCTTGCTGGTGCTATTTCAAAACTTGCTAGACCTTTTGGGTGTTCGTTTGAAATACTTGAGGGAGATGGATTTTTTGGATCCCCAGTTAATCCTAACCCGTCAGCCCCAAGATATACTGCTGTTAAAATAAACAGAAATGTCAAGGACATTGTTGAGAAACATAAGGACCTAAACGAAAAAAATGAGGAGGGTGGACACGACTGGCTCCATCTAGAAATTCCGGTTGGGTTGCTTACACATATAGTTGGTATTGCTGTTGGATATAGAAGCAATATTCTGCCAAGAAAGATGGAAGATATTGTGGAATATCTGGAAGGTAAAAACAAACTTCTGAAACCATACTTTAAGGACTTCAGTGGAAAAATCTATAAACTTGATTCAGACGATTCTTGGATACTTGAGAGCGGTTTTGAAGTCAATGAAAGAAAAAAGACCATAAGGATATTTGATCTGCCTCCTATTATGAGGTATGACTCTTTCATGAAGAAGCTTCTATTCAAGCTCGATTATTACGGGTATGAATACTACATGCAGAACAACTCTCAGAGTAAATGTGATGTTGGTATTTCTTTAAAGAAAGTATCACCAGCAGAATTTAAACAAGCTGTTGAGGTTATCAAGAAGCAAACACAAATAGTAGTAAGGGAAAACGTTGTGTTTATCAAAGATGGAGCTGTTGCTCAGTTTGATTCTGTCAAATCATATTTAGATTCTTTCCGGGTCCATTTAGAGAATGTGAGGCTGAAAAGACTCATGAAGGATGAGGTTGATCTGAATATGGATCTCGATTTTTTGGAGGCTAAGCTAAAGTTCTTGATATTCATGAGCCAAAAGAAGAGACAGAATAGTGAAATTGTCGAATTTCTCAACAAGTTTGTAAAGTGGATATCACAAAAGCTTTCCCAGATTCAAATAGTAAAGCTATCATCAGACCATATTAAAGAGACCGAGGATTTAATCAAAGGGATCAAATCCAAAATCAGAGAGACCAAAAAAGCTATCACTAAACAAAGGGCTGTGGTTAAGAAGATTACTGGAGAACTCAAGAAAACTAAACCAGCATCTCTTATACCTAAAGCCGTAGCCGCCAAGAGCATTTCTGTTGATCCAGAGATAGAGGTGTTTGATCTTGAGGAAGGCGAGGATTCTGAGGATATATAAATGAAAAATCTTAGGTATGGATAACATACAAAGTTTTTCTAAGAGATACTACCTCTCACTAAACGAGGATCTGAAAATAAATTGGGGTGGATCCGGTTTACCTCTAGACAAGGAGATCGATATAAACGGTGAATCTATCAAGCCCTATGATGTTGCTATAAGAGTGGTCGATGCTTGGTTGGAGAATGTAAAAGAAGTTTCCGCCAATAATATTGAGAAGTCTTCTGATAGAGCTATATTTAATGCAGCATTTAATAGAATATCTAAGAAAATTTTCCCAACGCTTATTAGCTATATAATCCCAACCGTAGAATTTGACGGTAAGGATATTATAGAAAATAAGAAATCAAATGCAGGATCTTTTTGGAAGGAAGCTTGGCCTCAGGTATGGCAAGAGTTCAGTGCTATTGAGAGAGGTTTAATAGAGAAGTTCACAATTCTAGGGAAGGATACTACTTATGATGAGATTATGAAAGGTCTTGGTGAAACTCTTTCCGATGGAAGTCCATATGCATCTTATAAAAGTGAAATTGCTAACCAAATGAGATTATTCTACGATATGTTAGGTAAGACTTTTTCTGAAATGTTTAATAATGAGAAAGTAAATCTTAGCAACGATCTTATAATTGAAATCGCAAACGATCTGAACTCAAAAATTAAGGGATCTAAGATAGACTTTGGTGTAGAAAGAAAAGAGGAAGTTGAAGGCAAGATCGACGACGTTGAAACTAAGGATCTTCCAGCACAATCAAAGAAAGAATTCGACACGATTGTAAAGAATATAGAGGATTTTTCTAAAAAGGCTTTTGATGCTACTGCAGCTAAAGAATCTCCAAAGGAAGAATCTGGTGATAAAGGAAAGGAAAGCTCGTCTCCTAATAGCTATGCATCAATACCAACTGATGTTCAATCTGTGAGAAAATGGGCAGAAACACTCAATCCTGTAGATAAGAGAGTTATTATAGACACTATTAGATCTACCGGTATGCAATAGACATCACCACAATCAAATTTAAATCCCGGCAATAGTCGGGATTTTTTGTGTAGAGACGAAATTAATTCCTGTGGGTACTATAGAAGATTAAAGTTAAATCACAAGAAATGAAGATTAGGGTAACAAGCACAAGCAATCTGATTGCTTTTCTAAAGAAGCTTAAGGTCGTTGATAAAAGTGTTCTTTTGGAATTGAACGCTGAAAAATTGTTTTGTAAAGTACACACGCCAGATAAGGCTGTTATGAAATACTCATCCGTTGATATCAACCAGGTGTTCGAAGAGGTACCTGGGTTTGATGATCTTGGGTGTGATCGGGTTAAGATTGGATTGATTGATGTTACACGTTTAATGGATTGCTTTAAGCACTTCCGTCCAGAAGAGGATATACACCTGGATCTAACAATCTCTGAAGTTGATGGAGAATGTGTTGCCTCTGAAATGCAAGTGATATCCCCGTCTTTGAAGATCAAGATTAGATGTGCTGATCTTTCCCTCCTTTCATATGTTGAAGACACTATCTTAGGGATGGTTCATTCAAAGGAAGATGCCATGTCTAAATTCAAAATCTATAATTCAGATTTTTCCTCTGTAATGTCTCTTTGTGGTTTAGAGTCCAACTCGGAAGAACTTCTTGTATATAGGGTAAACAAAGAGCAAGTAAAGATTACTGGTGACTCCTTTGATTATAAGCTAAATATTGGAACCTCTGAAATAGAGGTTGAAGATCCTCTAGAATCTTCCATTTATAAATCCCACTTAAACTACGTTGATGCTGAATCCTCTGAATGCTACGTTCACGAAAATCGTATAGTGTTTTTCTCTGAACAAACAGAAACATCAACAGCAGTTGGAATCATAGAAAAATAATAGCATGTCTGAAGTACAAGCGCTAAGGGAAAAAATTGAAAAGCTCACTGCATTAAAGAATGAGCTGAAGAACGAGGAGCAAGCAGTTAAACTTACCATGAACTCAATCTACGGAGCGATTGGTAACAGCTGGTTTGTTTGTTTCAATCCTGAGGTTGCTGAAGCTGTGACACTGCAAGGACAGGACTTGATCAAGCACTCCGAGAAGATACTTCACAAGTACTTCCACGAGTTTTGGCATAAAGATAAAGAGCTGCACGAAAAACTTGGTCTTACGAATGTTAAGAGGATTCGCAAACCAATGGTTGTGTATGGAGATACTGATTCTAACTACGTTACATTCCAGGAGGTTGTTGCATCTTGCGATGGTTGGAAAGGAACGGATAAAGATCTTATCCTGTCTATAAACGAAAACAGGCTTGTTGGGTATCTTAAGAAATGTTTTGATATCTATGCAGAAAAATGGGGTACTGATAATTACCAAGATTTTGAGATGGAAACTCTATCCATCAATGGAATTTTCCTTGGTAAAAAAAAGTATGTAACAAATATTGTTTACTCCGATGGGGTTCACTCAGACCCCCTAACATCAATTAAGACTACCGGGGTTGAGATGGTTAAGGGTGGCACTCCTTCCTTTGTAAGAGAAAAGTTGATCTACCTAACTAAGTTTATTTTTGAACGCGGTAGGTCGTTTGAACTAAGAGAGTTTGTCAGGGAGCTAAAATCCATTAAAACAGATTTTAAAGCTCAAGAGCCTGAGAATATAGCTGTTGCTGTAAATCTCAATAATTATGAGAAGTTCGTTCTTAATGATACAACAGCATTAGAGGTAGCAAAGGGATGTCCCATCCACGTGAGAGCTTCAGCTTACCACAATTACTTATTAAATTCAACAAAATACAAGGACAAATATCCTTTGATCGGGGGTGGAGAAAAGGTAAGATTCTATTTTGTTAAGGTTAAGAACCCCGGGGATAACAATGTGTTTGCGTATTCTCAAGGAACTTTTCCATATGAATTTGCTCCACCAATAGATTTCGATCAGCAGTTTACAAAGACTATTCTGGATCCAATTAACAGATTCATAGAGGTAATGGGTCACACTCCTATATCACCTAATTTGTTCATGATTAACACTTTATTTTAAATGGGATTTAATAAAAGATTTTTACCTGACATCTCCTCCCTAAAATTAATAAGAGAGAGATATAATGATGATAGAATGTTCCTACACATTTATCTGTACTCCCCTGATGCGATCTTAGGTCCAGTCAGTTCTATGGAGTACCTTAAATCAATAGAAAAAACCTATAACCAAAATGAGAAAGAAAGCAATTAGAGTTGAATATAGAAAGGAATCTGAATCCTTTCCTGAATGGCTTAAGTATGAAGTCACTGTATTAAATGAGGATGGAACGACAGAAAATGTTCCTGCATATGGAAAGGATCTGCAAGATGCTCTAAGTAGAGTAGTACATGATGAGAAAGTTGAAAAAATAACCAGAAGGACAAAAAGGGTACCCGACTTAGTTTGGGTGATAATGTGGTTTGGTTATATGTTTGGTCTGGTGCAGTTAACAATTTTGCAATCCGGATATGACGAGTTTGACGGGCTGTTCTTTATTGGTGGCATGGTTATTTTGACTACCGCTATATTGAGCATCAAGAACTGGTTTAGACTTAGAAATCAGGATAAGTAATGGCAGACCCATTTTTAGAATACCTGTTCGATGACGGGTTTGAGGAATATAGAAATTTCATGTATGATAATTACTCCATGATTATGAAGTACCGTAGAGATTTCATTACTGATAAATATTTTTCAACCTTATTTAAATGCGAAAGAGTAAAGGAGCTTATAGATTTCTTTGAATTGGAGGAGGATTTTGAAAAATGTGCTGAACTTAAAAAACTTCATGCTGTAGTGGAGGTGGATCATCTTTTTAGTGAAGTTACTAAAAAAACTAAGGTTAGAGAGTAATGAAGATTTTGGTGTATTCTGATTCTGGATATGAAAGCATGGTTAATGCTTTTATGGTTTCCAGAAAATATGCTAGTGCTGAGGATGTTCATGTCCTGTACTACATCTAAAATTGTTTTTGAAGTTGAGTAAGAAGTACGATTATATTATAGTTGGGTCTGGACTTTTCGGTAGTGTGTTTGCACAGCAGCTTACCGAAATAGGAAAGAGGTGCCTTATCCTCGAAAGAAGAGACCATAATGCAGGAAATTGCTATACTGAAAATATTGAAGGCATTGAGGTTCATAAATATGGACCCCATATATTCCACACATCTGATGATGGCATTTGGAACTATGTAAACAGATTTGCTAAGTTTAATAATTATGTGAATAGACCCAAAGTTAAGCACGGGGAAAAAATATTTTCATTCCCGATTAACCTCATGACATTATATCAGCTTTTTGGTGTTAATACTCCCGAAGAGGCAAAGAAAAAATTAGACGAGGTTAGGATAAAAATTAAGAAGCCCTCAAACCTCGAAGAGTGGGTTCTTAATGAGGTTGGAGAAGAGATTTACGAAAAGTTTGTAAGGGGATACACTACTAAGCAATGGGGAAGAGACCCTAAAGAATTGCCTTCTTTCATCATAAGGAGACTACCGATAAGGTTAACATACGACGATAATTATTATTTCGATAAGTACCAAGGAATACCTATTGGTGGTTACACCAAAATGATAGAGAATATCCAAGGTGATGTCCCGGTAAAGTTTAATGTTGATTTCTTAGAGGACAGAAAATATTGGGAATCTCAAGCCAAAAAAATAGTTTTCACCGGTCCTATCGACGAATTCTTTGATTATTCAGAGGGTATCTTAGAATATCGAACTCTAGACTTCAATTCACAAATTTTAGATATTGAAGACTTTCAGGGAAATGCTTTAATAAACTACACTGAAGCCGATATACCTTGGACAAGGATATGTGAACACAAGCATTTTGATTGGGTAAAATCAGATAAGACAGTCATTACCAAAGAGTTTCCCTCCGAGTGGAAATTAGGCAAAGAGAGGTTTTATCCAGTATCTGACGAAAAGAATAAAAACATTTATTCAGCCTACAAGAAATTGGCTGATGAAATTTCTGATAAGTATATATTTGGTGGAAGATTAGCTGAGTACAAATATTACGATATGCACCACGTAATCGGAAGTGCTCTTGCCAGATCCAAGAGGGAAATAAGCGTCACCAAGTAGGATATATACATCAAAGTAAATTTTACACATGCAAAGGATTTCCCCTGCACTTAATTTTCAATCTTTTCTAAATGAAGCCGAGAATAACGAATCCGTAGATATTCTTATGCTTAGTGGGGAATCAAAACCCAGCAAAACTGCTAAGTCTTTCGCAGAGGAGTGTGAGAAAAGAGGTTTAACATTTAATGTTGTTAACGTCAATAATGTGGTACTAGAGAAGGTCTATAATGGACACGTGGTTAAGTACACTGACGGAGAAGAGGCTAAAGAGATCTTAATAAGACCAGAGACTACAGCTATTGTTCCAAGGGGAGGAGTCACTACTAACTCCTACACAAAGCAAATTATGAGAGATCTTGAAGCATCTAGATATTTCTGTGTTAATTCTTTGGAATCTATAGAAATATGTGAAAGTAAATACCTCACCTCAAAAGTCCTTGATGAGGAAGGGCTTCCAACACCAAAATATGCTTTAGTTAATAGCACAAAGGGATTGGATAGAGCTCTGGAAGAAGTTGGGGGAGAATTTCCGGTAGTGATGAAGCTGTTGTCTGGTTCACAAGGTATTGGAGTTTCAATTGTAGACTCTTATGCATCTCTTAAGTCAGTCTACCAAACAATTCAAAAACTTGATCCTGATGGTGAAATCCTTTTACAGGAAAAGATCGATTCTGATTTCGATGTAAGGATTCAGGTAATAGTTAAAAAATTCGATCCTTTAAACCCGGGTGTAGAAAACTGCACAGTCCTAGGAGCAATGAAAAGGCAAGCAGTAGAGAAAGACTTTAGGACTAATTATACCTTAGGTGGGGAGGTTTCAGCTTATGAAACTAATGAGGAGATTGAAAAAATAGCTTGTGAAGCAGCAAACAGTGTATCTTGTCACTGGTGTGGCGTTGATATTATGATTGACTCTAAAACTGGCAAGCCATTTATACTTGAGGTAAATTCATCACCAGGAACGGAAGGAATATCTGAAGCTATCGGAAAACCGATCGTAGGAGATGTCTTGGATTACATTGTAGACAAGAAGAATTGGTCTCAGACTAAGTTGGAGGTAGGATATCTTGAAACTTTAGAAATTCCATCCATCGGAAAAATGGTAGCTAAATTTGATACAGGAAACGGTTCCACAGCATCTTCTATCCATGCTGATGAAATTGAAGAAAATGGAGACACCCTCAAATTCAAGATTGGTGAAAATGAGATTGAAGGAAAAATTGTTGGCAGAACCAAAACTGAAATAGGTAGGGATACAGACGAAAGACCCATTATAGAAATGGATATAGTTTTCAATGGCGTCAAGATTCCTAAAGTAAAAGTTGCACCAACAGACAGGATATCTAAAAGCACCCCGTTTTTAGCCAACCGGCCATTAATGAAAAAGCTTGGTGTTATGGTTAACCCTCACAAAGCTTTCGTGGTTTCTGACCAAGTTGATGATTATTCACCAATGCAAGCAAAAGGAGATCCATATGGTGGAATAGAATTTATGGAAATTTTATACAAAAAGGATTAAATATATAGAATAGAAATAAAACCAATTATGGCAGAAGATAAAACAGAAAAAATCCAGGTCCTACTATCAACGGAAGACCTGGAAGAGCTTAGCAAAAAGATTTCTAAGAAAGCTTTAACCACAGGAGAACCCCCAGTTTCAATATCTCACTATGTGAGAGGGTTGATTAGAAGGGACCTGGGAAGATCTGCAGATAAGGATTAATCCCTGTTATTTACAAAATCTTCAAACCTCATTACTCTACCAGGTGATGAGGTTTCTTGTGGTTGCGGTGTTTCTGAAGAAATATCCTCCTGAGGGCTAGTAATTTCAGCAGCGGGTTCTGGTGTATCCATAACATCTCCAGTTGCTTCTGGACTTGATGTTTCAATGGATGGCGTTTCTGTGCTGATATCAGCAACTTCTGAATCGCTTTCTTCGCTGTTCTCAAAATCGCTTACCTCGGGGGTAAGTTCGTCTGTGTTTGTTTCTTCCTGTGTTTCAAAATCGACCTGATCTTCGACCTTGATATCTTTTTCTTCTGTGGACATTTCAATTATGTTTTAAAGTTATTGAATATATATCATCTAAAATAAAACTGTTTCGATTATGGATCTTATACAGGAATTTGACGACTTTATGTCAGATCTCTCGCTAACTCAGCCTGAGCAGGCTATGATAAGGAATTTTGTTAAAAAGTATGAGAAGTACTTTAAATTCCACGACCCCAGTGAATTTGAAAGCTCACTACAAAAGATTGTGGACGACGTAATGAGTCAGTATTCCTTTCCTCCTGAAAAAAGGCAAGATGTAGAAAATTACATAACTGGACTCCACGATATGTCGGACGGAATTTCAGTAATAATGTCTCCAGACCCACAACTCATATATAGAACCCAGCCTGATATGGTACAAACTATATTGATATAGCGGAATAATTAGAAAAATAAATCTATAATAAAACAAAACTCAAATTATGACAATAGAAGAATTTGATCTAGAACTAGAAAACAGCGAAAACATACTTGCGGATTTTTGGGCACCTTGGTGTGGCCCATGTAAAATGCTAGGACCCATAATTAACCAAATAGAGGAAGAAAATCCACTATTGAAAGTTATAAAAATAAACGTAGACGAATCTAGGGAGCTTGCTTCAAAATATGGGATAAGAAGTATACCAACTATGATGATCTTTAAAAGCAAAGAAGGAATTGCTACGAAAACAGGAGCATTGCCTAAGGTAAAAGTGCAGGAATGGGTCGATGAAAATATCGTTAAATCCTAATGCAATTTTTGCAAGAGCTTGAAAAATATCTTAAAGAGAAGGAGGGTTTCCAAACCCACTTCTCTGATTTTTCACAGAAGCCCTCCGGCGAAGCTGTAGTTTACGTTGTTTGTAATTGCCCTGTTCACGGAAGAGGAACATTAAGGTGCAAATTTAACCAAGTAATGGGTGAGACAAAACTAATTTCGGTTAAGCCAATGGTAAGGCTTTCAGAGTCCCAATTCCCGTGGGACAGTACCATAAAGAGCGTCCATTCTCTATATAGTGGAATAGCAGGAGTCGGTGGTGTAGCTCACAGAACTGTTAATAATTCTCTTATTTAATTTTTTTTATTCGTTGCTTCCTGGTAGTTTTGTGGTATAATCCAAAATTGTATAAAATGGAAAACACAAAATATATGCTCCAAGAAGCAGGAGCAAAAGTAAATTCAGCTATTGGAGATATTGAAGATTTGACAATATCAAAGAATCACAGGGTAAATATTCTGGATGTCCTTGAGGAATTAAAAGCAGCTAGGGAAATAATTTACCATTTACAGGGTAATATTAATAGCAACACAGAGAGAGACTTCGTTAATAGGGAAACTGGAATGAAGGAACCTTTTGATATGAAATTCTAATAGAAACAAATATGAAGAAAGAATTCGAAAAATATGCATTGAGTGAGCATAATATTGGATCGCTTGACGTTCACAACTACACCAACTTAATTGAAAGTTCGCTAACACCTTACATTTTGGAAGAGAGGGAATTGAGAGTTACACAGATGGACATTTTCTCAAGATTGATGATGGATAGATTACTTTGGGTAGCTGGTCCGGTTAATGATAAAATGTCCACGATAGTTCAAGCACAGCTGATGTTCTTAGACTCAGTTCAAGAAAAAGACATTACAATGCATATCGATTCACCCGGTGGATCCGTTAAATCCGGACTTTCTATGGTGGATGTAATGGATTATGTAAAATCCGACATTATAACGGTTAATACCGGGATGGCAGCCTCAATGGGATCTATTCTTTTAGGAGCGGGTACAAGAGGGAAAAGATATTCATTAAGATTCTCTAAAGTAATGCTTCACCAATCATCTGGAGGATTCTCTGGGAACATACAGGATGCTAAGATTGATTTCCAGGAATGGGAAAAGTATAACAAAATTCTTTTTGAACTTCTTGGTGGATATTGTGATAAGGATCCCGAACAAGTAAAAGAAGACGCCAGCCGTGATTTTTGGATGGATGCTGACGAGGCTGTTAAGTACGGTATTATTGACGAGATTATATCTTCCAAGAAAACATAAACCCGAATGGGAACAAATTACTATAGGATACCTTGCGAACAGGAAATGGAAGACCGAAAAGAGAGACTCCAGGTAAGACTAATTGGCTTAAAGCTTACCCCGGATCTTATCGAAAGGGGTTTTAGGTATATTGAAAATAGCGAGCATTCTTGGGATGGTCTTTCTCCTTGGGATGAATTTACAGCAGATACAGTTGTACATCTGGGTAAACGAAGTATGGGTTGGAAATTCTGTTGGAACTTCCATGGTGGAGAGTATTACACAAATAAGGAAGAGCTCCTTGCTTTTATAAGAAGCGGAAGGGTAGTAGACGAGTATGGTGTTGCTGAACCCGTTGAAGACTTTCTCCAAATGGCTCTTACATGGGGTGAACCTGATGGTCTTATAGGGGATGCTGAATATTATAAAAACAATAAATATTATAAAAACAATGAAAGGTCCCCGCTTTTCAACGACCCTAAACATTACGATAAGATAATTGATGGATTGAGGGTTTCATCATCAACAGAATTTTCATAATAAGGTCATTTGAAAAAAAGCATTGTAGATACTAGTGTACTAAACGGAGACCAAAGGGCTGCTTTCGGAAAACTTGTTAAATATCTGAACAACCCTAAAGACAGGTCTGTTTATGTTTTAAGAGGGTGGGCAGGAACAGGTAAAACCTTTTGTGTCAGTCTTCTTGTCAACTACCTACTGTCAGAGCTTCATTACAATAAGAATTGGTATAGAATAGCGGTTACTGGGCCAACAAATAAATCTGTAAGGGTTATTAGAAGATCCTCGGATATAAGTGATCCACGAGTTTCTTTCCAAACTATTCACAAACTTCTTGGATTAAAAGAAAAGATAACAAAGGAGGGAAAGCAAGAGTTTGTCAATGACCCCGGATTTCAACCTAAGATATCCAAAATTAAGCTTCTAATAATAGATGAGGTGTCTATGCTTAATGATGATCTCTTCGAAAAAATAATTAAGCACAGGGAAAATATAAAGATAATATGCATGGGTGATCCTGCACAAATCCCACCGGTAGGAAAACCTGACTGTATCCCCTTTACTGAAGAGCTGGCTGAAGAGTATGGGATTGTAACAATAGATCTTAAAACCATCATGAGGCAGAAGTTGGATAACCCTATAATTAGCTCTTCTGTGAAGATAAGAGAGAACGTGAGGAATCTTAGTGTAGGTATACCTGCTGAAACGATCGTAAATGATACTGGGGAGGGCATAGATTTTTTAAATCTTGGTGACCCAGACACTAGAAAATCAATACCCAATATTATCGGCAATTATTTTAAGAGTGTTGATTTCCAGGAGGATTCAGAATATGCTAAGATAGTTGCCTGGAGAAATAAAACAGTCGCCACGATGAACAACCTGGTTCGAAGGGTAATTTACGGGGAAGATAATGTTGGTGATAAGATACTCCCGGGAGAAAAGCTTATTGTAAATAGTCCTTATATAGTAATGGGGATGGTGCTATTTAACACCAATGATGAATTTACAGTTAAGTCCTTCAAGATAAAGCACAAAAGGTTTAAAGCGGGGGACCTTGAGCTTTATATAAAGTACTATGAGACAAAGGTTTGGTTTTTGGATGACAACAACACTAAACACCAGGAAGTTCTAGAAATATTGCATGAGGATAGTGAATATGAATTTAGGAAGATTGCTAATATCCTAAAGAATATCGCGATCCAGAAAAAAGGAAAGGACAAGTCTTGGATAGAATACTACGATTTCCTTAGAGAATTCGCGGACGTGTCATACGCATATTGTATTACAGCACATAAATCCCAAGGCAGCACTTATGAAGTATCTTTTGTTATGGAGGACGACATAGATATGAACTGGGACGTGATTGAGAGAAATAGGATTAAGTACACAGCATATACAAGGGCAAGTAAAAAGTTGTACGTGCTGAAGAAATTCTAAATTTATTTTTTTAGCTCGATTTGGATTATTAGTTTTGCACTTGTCTTTAAAAGACGGAAACAAAACGTTACACTAGTTATATAGATTCCAAATACGTTTATTATGAAGCTCGCAGACGCACTTAGAACCAAGAACACCACCACGGAAAATGGGATGACAACCAACTCATCTTCTTTGAATGCTTGTGTAGATTTATTCTTCATGATTGGTGCTATGAGGGGACAGGATAAGCAAAGACTTATTGCAAATTTCTCACTTGCGTTTCACGAGGATCCACTTACAGCCATGAGAATTCTTTTTTGGGTAAGAGACATCAGAGGTGGAGCAGGAGAAAGACAGATCTTCAAGGACATTATTACATATTTAGCAAGCGACAACCCAGAGATACTAGGAAAAAACCTACATCTCATCCCAGAATATGGAAGATGGGACGATTTGCTTACTTTGATTGGCACCAAGCTCGAAGCACCTGCATTAGATCTAATAAAAAGTGGTCTCGAAAGCGAAAATGGACTTTGTGCTAAATGGATGCCTAGAAAGGGACCGGTAGCAAACAGACTAAGAAACTTCTTAGGATTCACACCTAAGCAATATAGAAAGACACTGGTTGGCCTCACAAATGTTGTCGAGCAGGCTATGTGTGCTAAAGATTGGGAGTCTATTGAGTATGGTAAGCTTCCTTCAGTAGCAGCAGCAAGATACACTAAGGCATTTCACAAAAACGATTCGGAGAGATATAATTTATATCTTGAGAAATTAAGGTCTGGCGAGGAAAAAGTAAATGCTTCTGCAGTCTATCCTTATGATGTGACCAAAACTCTCAAACACGGAGATGCAGACTTTGCCTCTGAGCAATGGAAAGCACTTCCTGATTACATGGAGGGGAGCGAGGAAAGAATTCTTCCAGTCGTTGACACCTCGGGTTCAATGATGACACCCGCTGGTGGAAATTCTAATGTTACTTGCTTGGATGTTGCAATCTCTTTAGGGATGTACATTTCTGAAAGAAACGAGGGAGCGTTTAAGGACTCTTTTGTAACTTTCTCTGCTAACCCAGAGATTCAAATACTGAAGGGTGATTTAAAGTCGAGGTTTTCGCAATTATCTAGAGCTGCTTGGGGTATGAACACGGATCTCCAAAAGACCTTTTCGCATATATTGGATCAGGCAGTTAAAAACTCTGTACCTGCATCTGAAATGCCAACGAAGATATTGATCCTCTCCGACATGGAATTCGACAGTGCGACATTTAGGTCTTACTCTTATTGGAATAAAACTGATCAGGTAGAATGGAATCCTACTGCACAGGAAATGGTCAGAGGGATGTATGCTGAAGCTGGATACTCAATGCCTTCCATCATCTACTGGAATATCCAATCCCGAGGTGGTAATGTGCCGGTTTCTTTCACTGAATCTGGTACAGCTTTGGTAAGCGGTTTCTCGCCGGCAATTCTTAAAAGCATTTGCAAAGGTGAAATTATATCGCCACTTCAGGTGATGAACGAAACTATTCTTTCTGAAAGGTATAAAGACATTATAATTTAATTCAAGGTGGCAGATATAGATATTGACCCAGAAGATTATTGGTATTCATGCTCCGAATCAGAAAGGGATGAGTTAGCAAAAACGGTAGTTCAGGAAGGATATATTTCAGACCTACTTCTTGAGATGGTTAAAAAGGGTGGAACCTCATTGTTTCAACCTGAAACTTACACTGAGCAAGAAATTGTAAGGTTATTTAATGCCATTTGGGACAGTAAAAGATTTATCGAGCAAAAGCACATTGACGAAATATTCAAAAGCTTGAGGGAGCAAAGAGTTCTTTGAAAATATTAGGTTTCTTACAGCAATTTTTTATACTATCCAATAAGTGTTATATAAAAAGAAACCTGTGAAAGGATCGGTACAGCAAACCTATTCTATACTAGATGAAGAGTTAGTTGTAGTACAGCGCAAGCTTACTCTCTAACGAGACCCGGAGATCAGTGACCTGGTTCAAAACTAAAATCACGACGTCAACTTCTCATTGGCGTAAAGAGAGATATAGCTGCAGAGCCGAATAATACTAATCACGATCCTGTTTTTAAATCCCCATTTCTTATGATTTGGGGATTTTTTTTGGAAACAACCTTGATTATTAGACTAAAAAGATTACTGAGCAACTTACAAAAGATGGTGTTAGAAAAATCAATGGAGGATTTTGAAAAGATAAAAGTCGAGGTTAATTTCATGGAAGGACCTAGGGTTGAAATCTTCGACAATCATTCCCAGAAATATCCCAAAGAAATGATTTAGATCATGATAGACTTTGATTGCAATTTTATAATCTCAGCATTCCCAGATTCTCCAGAAAAGGAGAAGGATCTTCTAGAAATCATTGGATCTATAAAGTCATTAGGCGGGTATGTTACGCTCATCAGTCATTTAGATTGTTCCCAAGAAATTAAGGATATTGTAGACCTCTATCTTTACAATTCTAAGAATGAGATTTCGTATAAGGATTCCGATATATTAGACCCAGCTATATTGAAAAACGTGTATTGTTTCCCAAATTTTAATTGGGTAAACACCGGAGATATAGTTTACCGGGATTATAAGGGATGGATAGGCTATACTCCGTCCATTGTGAACCTTTTAATGCCAGCAATAAGTTCTGCATTCTCTAGAAAGCATGATTTTGTGGTTTATATGGAGGCGGACTTTATATTCCCTAAAGAGTTTGACATAAAAATTAATTCACTTTGCACCGAACTTAACTCCATTGGAAGGTCATCACTTTTCTACCGTGTTCCGAATTCACCCTGGCTCCACGGACATCTGTTCATTATAAGATTGGATCTGGCTACATACTTAACTCTTCCTTTTGGAAGATATGATACTAATAGGGACTTCATAGAAAAATTCCCAAACTACGTCTTTGAAGATTTCCTGTGTGAGATTGAGTCGAGAACTAAATCTATTGTAAAGACAAGAGATGATCTAAACCAATTTTTCGGTGGCGAAATTAAATTAAATTGGGATACTCACAAGTGGCAGTGGAGTAAGAGTGATTTTATGCTATATACAAATTCAGATTGCTCTCTTTTTGTTGACCAGCAAGATCTTAGTTCGGTAAGATTGTTTGTAAATTTAAAGACAATCTCACATTTCCAAAAAGCTGAATTTAGGATAAGTATTAAGGGACCTGGATTGGATCTACATTCAAATTATATATTAAATAGGGGTGAATGGTCTTGGGAAAGAGTAGTATTAGATGAAGCTGAGGATTATATTATCGATTATACAATATCCTCTGAAGACATTTCAGTTGGAGATTCTTATGTAGTTAAGGGTAATCAATTAGAGTACCTTTCGAGAATTAGGAATTTTGTTAAATCTTAGAGCTCATTTTTTTATGGTGGAAAAAGATATTACATTTGCATTGCAAAAGAAACTTTTTGCTGGTTTGATATATAATAACCGTAATCTTCATCTATGATGAAACATTTAAATCAAATATCGTGCATCTGGACGCTGGGATTTTACCCAACAGGCAAGGATCACTTTGGGTTTAGGTGATCACTTAGAAGAAGTCTAGATATATCTAAACCCAGATCCTAAAGGATTTGGGTTTTTTTATGTCTTACGAAATGGGGCTGAATGGAATCGACAGGAGGCGAACGTTCTTTGAATTGCAGGCAGAGTTAGCATCGGAAACTCTTTAATAACCTATGTAACACTTTAAATGGCGAAAATCCATTTTTCGTTTTGGCAGGACTAGGTTCTGTTGAAACAGCTGAAGTTGCTCTTGCAGCCTAAGCACTGGGGGTCGACTCCCTAGGAACAGAAAGTCGAAATTCAGATCTTCCTATGGTTGATCTGGAGTATGCGGGTCACAGGCCAGAGCCCGTCTAAACCAACTCTGGGACCAGGTACTTTCGATAGGTTTGATTCCCACATATATGAAACCTTTCTATTTTGGTTATTTAGAAAAATGACCTAAGCCTGTGAATGAGATTCTCTGGGTGTGCCTAGCTGGACGTGGGTTCGAATCCCACCAGCTCCACAAACTCTGAGAGGAGGAAAAAATGTAATTATTTGTGTTTTTGTATGGAAACATAATATCCTACAGGATGTAAAAAAGACAAATAATCAAACAGTTCTTTGACATGTTGGAAAATGCCTAAAAGCCGTTGTAACTCAGCTGGTAGAGTAGCTGATTTGTACTCAGCCTGTCGGGGGTTCAAGTCCCTCCAGCGGCTCTGATCAGGTTTTCGGTGTAAAGCTCTTAGGAGCACCTTAGTCAAAATCCTACCCATGTCCACTGTGTGGTAGGGCTAATGTGGAACAAAACCGAATTTGGAGAGGTGGCAGAGTGGTCGAATGCTCCAGTCTTGAAAACTGGCGTACGGCAACGTACCGGGGGTTCGAATCCCTCCCTCTCCGCCATAGGAGAGATGACAGAGCGGTCGATTGTGCTACCCTGGAAAGGTAGTGTACTGGAAACGGTACCGTGAGTTCGAATCTCACTCTCTCCGCAAAAAAATCGCTGATGGAAACATCGAAGGTGTGTAAAATGCTAGCAGCACCGCAGGTTAAGCGATATCCTGCAAATGCCTCGGTGGTGTAATTGGTAGCCACGTATGCCTTAGGAGCATATGCCATAGTGCGTGTCGGTTCGAGTCCGACCCGGGGTACTAAAGGGATGCTTACAGCAATTTTTTAAGATACATGCAAATATCCAAAACGCATCCTGTTTTTTTTTGGGCTCATAGCTCAGTTGGTTAGAGCAACTGACTCATAATCAGTAGGTCGCAGGTTCGAGCCCTGCTGGGCCCACAATCTTGCCCTTTCGTCTAATTGGCAGGACAGCGGATTTTGG
>Ga0213859_10000312_pt1 | contig 22053 bp, 13 predicted proteins | sample PICome_2_FD_160133 | JGI IMG/M metagenome (GOLD analysis project Ga0213859, IMG submission 160133) | Coastal seawater microbial communities near Pivers Island, North Carolina, United States - PICO304 | ecosystem: Environmental > Aquatic > Marine > Coastal | place: USA: North Carolina...
TAAATATTGTAATTTTAATTGCGTTAGCTTTATTATTGTTACCGGTTGCATTAAATAAGAGAAATGGAAAAAAAACAATTATAAATGATAATTTTATTGAAAGATTATTTACAATATATCAAATACTATTAGTAATTAGTATAATATTAATATTTAATAAATATACCTACAATTAATATTTTCTCTAAGGTATTAATTTTATTGAATTAATTATAACAGCAAGTAATATAATAAAATTTAAACATGTATCTAAAAATAAATTAAATTTTATCATCTTACTTGAATCATCTTTTATAAATAAATTAATTAGTACATTATTTTTATCGTTAGAATTTTTTTTAAAACTATAAAGTTCAATATAGAAAAATACTAAAATTACTATAACTGATAAAAATATTAATATTTGGCTTAAATTTTTGTTATATATTATTATATTATTAAAATTAGCATAACTATTAATAATTAATAGTAAAATATAGAATATAAATAATAAATAAATAAATAATAACATTGAAAAAAATACATTATTATCAAGTTCACTAATTTTACCAGCTAATACAAAATATACTATTAAAATTAATAAAATTATTAATAATGTTATTTGAGAATTTTTATTTCTTGTTTCAGTACTAAATAAATCTAAAAATATAGTTTGATTACTTTTTATTTTTGATTTATGTAAAAATACTAATATTAATAAAATTAAACCCAATTTGATAAATATTTGAGTTTTTAACATTTTTTTTCTATATACAATTTCTTCTTGAGACATTTTATTAAATAGAATATTTAATTATCAAAATAAAACTACTTAAATAATTTAACTAATTTTAATAAAATAATTATAATGAATAATATTTCAAAATTAGGTGAAGATATTGAGAAAAGATTACAAGATATAGAAAAAACGCAAGATGACTTTAATAAAATTATTATAGATTTAAATAATCGAATTAATATGTTACAAAGAACCGTTGATAATACACATAAAACATTTAATTTATTAATTGAAAATATTAATACAAAAAATAAAAATATAGATAATAAAAAATCTGGAAAATTTATTCAAGAAAGTAGTGATAGTAGTACAAGTAGTAGTGAAAGTAGTGATAATTCTTATAGAAAGAAAACAAAACAAAATAAAAAAAAAATATCTAACAACAGAAAAAAAAATATTAATATTGAGACAAGAAGAATATTTTAATTAAATAATTTTAATTGATAACAATTTACTTTTTTAATTTTTTTTAAATTTAAAATTATTTCATCTGATATAATTTTTTTTTTATATAATATAACTTCCTTCAAATTCTTATTATGTTTTATGAAATTTAAATTTAATTTTCTATTATTATTATAACCTAGATTTAAATATTCAAGCTTATTTATATTTTTAAAACCATTATCATCTATTTTTTTATTAAATAATAATTTTAAATATACTAAATTTGTTTTATTTATTAATGATTTATTGTCAATATTTGTATTATAACTTAAATCTAAATATTTAATTTTATTTAAATTAGAAATACTTTTATTAGATATTAATTTATTTTTAGGTAAAACAAGTTTTTCTAAATTATATAAATTACTAATAGAATCATCATTTAGATTTCTATTATTACTAAAATTAATTTCTATTAAAAACTTATAGGTATTAAGATTATTTAAATTATTAGCATAAAAATTACTATATATATTATATGTATCAGTTAAATATAATATTTCTTTAATGTCTTTTTTATTTTTATTTAAGTCATATAAATCATAAGTTTTTTTCATTTTAAGAATTATATATAATTATCTTTAATTTATAATTCTTATATAAAAATTATAATTTAAATAAATTTATTTACTAAAAGCTTTTAAGGTCCATATAACAAAATAAATTGTTAAAGGTATTGATAATCTTAAATACATTTCATTTTTATCAGTTAAATCATTACTTAATAAATATTTGCCAAGATAAGTTTTAATTAAATCATTCATAGATAAAGCTAAAAGTATTAATAATGCTAAACCAAATAGTTTTATAACATCTTTCTTTTTCTTTAAATATCTATCAATTATAGAATCATTATTACCTTTTGCTTTTTTAATTTCTTCTTTTAATTCATTTATTTTTTTTTGTTTATCAATTTTTTCTTGCATTTTTTCAATAATAGCATCAACTTCTTGTGTACCCTCTTCTTGTGGAGAATGTGGAGGAGTAGTAAAATTACTAGGATTATTATATTGGTTATTATCATTTTTTAAATTGCCATGTAAACTATTTGTTAATTGATTTGGTTGTTCAATATTAGAATTATTAATTCCATTATCACCATTTCCATATACTGTTGCTAAGTCCGCCATTAATATTTAATTTTATTAAAGATATTAATTTAAAGTTAAAAAAAAATATTAATATTTTTTAAATTAATTATAATTTATTAGATATTTATATCATATTTAAAATAAAAATAAATTATAAAATTAAAAAAAATATCTTTTATTAATATAAAAAATGAAACATATGCAACAACAAACATTACTTGCTTTACTTTTATTAGCACTTACAACACTTGCTGCTGTTGGCGGTGGAATGAAACCCAGAGAGCCATTTGCGGAGCATGATGATGAAGAAGTACACATGAATGATGAAGGTGAATCTGCTGAAGGGGTATCTGCTGAAGAAGAACCTACTGAAGAAGAACCTGCTGAAGAAATATCTGCTGATAATGGTGAAGTACCTGTTGATAATAGTTCTGTTGATAATAGTTCTTTTGAAGGTTTTACAGGAAACATGTATGCCGGTTTCTAAATTATTAATTAAATTTAAAAATTTGATTTTTTTTTAAACAATATATTTTATTTATTGTTTTAATTTTAAAATTAATGAATAATAATAATCCTGATAAAATTAATCAGATATATATAGAAATTATTTGTAATATTATTAGAAAAGAAAATATAAAATTATTAGAAAAAATTGGTGAAAAAGAAATGTTACCAATTAGAGAATTATTAAACAAATATGTAATTACTAAAACACAAGTTAAAAACATATTAACAACATTAGAATCATAATTTATACATAGGATGATATGGTGTAATATTATTGTTATTAGCTGGAATGTAATTATTTCTATCTTCACTAGATTCACTTGTATCTGAATCACTATAATCATTATTTCTTGGTTCAACATATTCTAAATCATCATCACTTGAATATTCATATTCTTTTTCTTTTTCCAAGAAATTTCCTCTAAAATTTTTACTTAATTCATTTAATTCCTCTTCGGATTCATCATCTTTCTCATATTGTGTCTTTTTATAAGTAATAAAATCTGGATTATAATTTGAATTAAGTGTATAATTCATATTATCTAATATTTTATTAGGAACATAATATTTTATATTAACTAGTAAATTGTGATTTACTCCTTTAAAATCATATAACTGATTATCATCAATCTCAAATCTAAAATCAAGATGAGTTAATTTACCGATTGGATGAAAATCTTTCGGTTTGAAATTTGTAAAGTCTAATCTGTTATCAGTATAACCTGATGAACCTACTTTAAATAATGCTATACCAATTGATGAGGTACCACTTTCATTTTTATATAAATGTTCTTCTATGTTTTTTGATTTTAATGTAATTAATCTTTCACCTGTTAAATTTATCATACCTGGTGTTTGTACTCTATTAACCATTGTTTGTTGTAATGTAATTAAATTACCACTTGTAATATGAGGATTAAATAAACTTGTTGTACTAGAAGATAACACAATTGATTCACTAGTAATTGTTGGAATAGATAAATAATAAAAATTATTAGGTGTTTCAAATGATGTTTTAATCTCTCCACCATAATCAGTTGCTTTTGTGTTATATTGAATATATGCATTTGAAGAACCTGGTGTACCCGATCTAATAACATTTTTTGTAATTACAGATTTATTATATGTTGAGTCAGTAGTATTACTATTTCCATTTTGATAAAAACTAAAATTAAATTCTGGTGTATATTCGTAATTTGTAATAACAATATTTGAGATTGTAGTATTATTACTACTAGAAGGAATATCAGTATTTAAATGATTTATAAATATATAATCAAAATTATCTATTTTTCCTGCTCTGAATAAATTAGGTCTTGTTTGAACTGTAATATCTACTATCTCATTTATTAAATTTACTAAATTTGTTGCTGTTTCATCATCTGTACTACCTTTATCAAATTGTTTATTATCTATATCATAACCATTAGTATTTGTACCATTATCTTTAATAGTTAATACTGTTTCTAAATTTGGATTTGCAGATGTATTAGCAATTATACTAATTGTACTATTCGCACTTGCATTAATAATACCAGTATATTTAATAATACAGAATTTTTGATTATGCGATGAATCTGATACATCAAATTTATATGTATTTCCTAATATAAATTTAAGTGAAGGATTATTAGTTAATTCATTATAATCACCTACATTTAAAATACTGTTTTGAATGATATATCTAAAATTAATTTGGTCCCAGATTACTTTATATTCTATTGTTTCTGGTATTTTAAAATTAGGATATTGTTTATTATATTTATCATTAGGACTTTTTGCTAAATCATATTTTCCTACATCTCCTTTATTATTACCACTTTTAAAAATTTTATTTTTAATATTTTGTTCGAATATTAGAAAATCATTATAGTGTGTAGTTGAATATAATTCATCATATTTTTCAAAAACTAATAAAGTTCTATCTCTATTATTTAAAGAATTTCTATTATTATCATAAGGGTGTTGTGTATTATTAATAGATAAACTTTGTTCACCAGACCATTGTTGTATATTATAAGGATTTGTTGGTGGATTTTTTACATAATAAGTTTGAGATATAGTATTCCAAGTATTAATACTAATGTTATTTAGCAACATATAAATATTTCTCTTTTCGAGATCAGTAATAGTTGAATTATAATTATTTGAATCAGTTAAAGCATTTTCATTAAAACCTAAAGTTTCAGACATATTAGAATCGTAACATAAAATATAAAAAGGTATACTATCTAATATTTCTCCTTCATTAGTAGCATCACTACCGCTATATATTAGTATTTTTGATGTATTTGTTGATGGATTAGAAATAGCTTTAAATGTAATTTTTTTATTATTTGCGATACTTACACTTGAATTATTAATATCTGTTTCTAACTTTGAAAAATTTTCATTTAATTTATTAATAAATAAATCAATATTCATATCTTGAGGGTCAAGTGTAATATCACGTAACCACAATAATGAACCATTTCCATAAGTTCCTGAATTTTCTGTGGTACCTTCAGCATCTAAATAATTTATATTCTCATAATCATAATTACCCTGAAAGTATTCTATTAATGTTGAATTAATTGTATTTTCTATATATTGATTACTATCCGGATTATATACATTTATTTTATATATATTATAGTCTGCATTTCCCAATACAATCTTTAAATTATTATTTGTTTTATCTATTTGATACATTGTCCTAGGTATAGATGCATCTAAAATTTCAACACCATATACATATTTAAATGGATTATCAAATAATATACTATATTCACTAGGTGTTTGATATATACTTTTATTTCTTTTATGACTTTCAATAAAAATAATAGCATTATCCTTAATTGAATTTTTATATAAATAATTAATATCTTCAATACTCATATTATTATATTTTAATTATATAAATCTTTATATTTATTTAAATAATAAATTATTAAATAAATATATTTATATTTTTTTTAATTAGAATGGTTAGAACTTATAATATTGAGGTCGATGAATTAGATGAAACATCTAAAACTATTGAACAACCATTAAATATCAAAATAAAACTAAAACCACATCAAAGAACATTACTTAAGAATTGTATAGAATTTGAAAATAATAGAATTAAATTAAAAGATTATCCAAAAATATGTAATAAATATCCTCAACTACAAGACAATGATTATATTAAAACTCATATAGGAATTCTAGGTGATAAAGTAGGGTCTGGTAAATCTTACGTAATCTTATCCTTAATCCTTTGTAATAAAAATATTAATTATTCACAAATAGAAACATTTGGATTTAATAAAATTTTTTTAAATATATCTACACAAATAGAATCTTATAAGACAAATTTATTAGTTATTCCTCATAATCTATTTTTTCAATGGTCAGATTATATTAAAAATATTTCTGATGATATTACTTACAAATTAATTAAACATAAAAAGCATTTAGATGAATTTATTAAAGATGCTAAAAGATTAAATAATTATGATTTAATTCTTATTACAGATTTTCATTTTAAACAAATTTCAAATATTATTAATTTAAATAATATTAAAATAAATAGAGTTATATTTGATGAAATTGATAGTTTAAAAATTCCAAATAATAAAAATATTCCTTGTAAATTTTATTGGTTCTTAACCGCTTCATATGGTAATCTATTATATCCAACTGGTCATGAATATTATGATGATAGAATCGATAAAGTTATTAAAAAAGCGAATGGATTAACTAATAAAGGATATATTAGAGATTTATTTATTAATATTACTTATAAAAGATACAAAAGATTTGCTCATATATTAGTTCTTAAAAATAATGATAGTTATATTGATAAATCTTATAATATTCCAGAACCTAATCAATATATTATAGAATGTAAAGACCCAATTGAAACTAAACTTTTAAATGGTATTGTAGACAAAAATATTATTAATTGTTTAAATGCTGATAATACTAAGGGCGCTATTGCTCTTTTTAATCCTAAACAAAAAAAAACTAAAGAAAATATTATAAATATTGTTATTGAAAAATATATATCTGATATTTCTAATATAAATGTGCAAATAGATGCTACAAATCAATTAATTTATGATAATAATGATGAAAATAGAAATTTACATGAAAGAGAAATTCGCGTAAATAAATTAGTTGAAAAAAAGAAAAATTATGAAAATAAAATAGCGGATATAAAAACAAGAATATTAAATACAAAAATATGTTGTATATGTTATGATGAAACAATAGAAAATAAATCATTAGTAAAATGCTGTTCAAATACTTTTTGTTTTGAATGTATTAATTTTTGGTTAGCTAAAAATAATTCTTGTCCATTATGTAAAGAAACTTTAAATCATAAAGATTTATTTTTAATACAAGATAATGTAATAGAACAAGAAAATATTGTAATTAATGATGATATACCAAATAAAGAATTTGATAAATTAAAAAATTTAGAGATATTGCTAAAAAATAGTAATAAAGATTCAAAATATTTATTATTTTCATCATCTGATTTTTCATTTGAAAGAATAACTGAAATTTTAAATAATTTAAATATTCAATATTCAGATTTAAAAGGAAATAAACATAGAATACAAAATATTATTAATGATTATAAAGAAGGGTTCATAAAAGTTTTATTAGTTAATATTTATAATTATGGAAGTGGATTAAATTTAGAATGTTCAACTGATATTATTATGTTTCATAAATTTGATAAATTAATTGAATCACAAGTTATTGGTAGAGCACAAAGATGTGGTAGAAAAACTCCTTTAAATATTCATTATTTATTAAATGAAAATGAAATTTCAATTATATAATTATTATTTATTTAAAATTATTTATCATATAAATTTAAAATAATTTTAATATACAATGAATTCAAATTTACTAGATGTATGGAACTTAAATTCTTTATGGAAATTATTATCCTCAATAAAAGATGGTGATAAACTATCAATTAGGGGAAACTTAATACAAATTGATAGAACTACGCCATTATTATTTTTAAAAAGAAAATATTATGGAGATAAGAGATCTGATATTTTTAATTTTATTGACTACTTATTTGAAATTACAGAACATCATTTAAAAAATGAAACTCATATTATGAAATCAGTTGATTCTTTTAAAAGAAATATTGTGTCTGGAATTAAAGGATTATTAAATTTAAAAGAAACTTATAAAGATGATAATTCATTTTTATCATCTTTTTATTCATCTTTAGAAAAAATAAGTTTATTAAAAATATATTATAATGACAAAGAACCTGAATACGAATTATTTGTAGATATTGAATCTAAAATATTATTTGTTGGTAAAAATGAAACAATATATGAAACACTAAAGAATCTAAATAATAATAATTAAAAATATTAAATTTTATTAAATAAATAGTTAATAATATGTTTCCTGAATTAAATAATCCTAATTTTGAACAAATTATATTTGAACATTATAAAAAATTATCATATAAATATGATTCTTTAATTAGTAGTGGAAATCGCTGTGTACTTGATAAAAACTCAAAAAAAAAAATAACATTAGCTCAATTATTTGTACATGAACTTATGAATAAAATTGTTAAAGATAGTGAAGTTAATAGAGGTTTATTATGTTGGCATTCAACAGGTTCTGGCAAAACTTGTTTAGCAACTGGTGCGATGGCATCTTTCAAATCAATAAATAATAATAGTAATATTATTTATTTAACTAGCGTTGATGCAAAAAAAGCTAATCCTCCTGAAAATTTTTATAATTGTTCTAATGATTTCTTTCCTGATTTTAAAAATATACTTAATAAAAAAAAAAATAAAGATACTAAAAACATAGATTCGATTTTTACTAAAAATAACATATATTTCCATACATTTGCTACCCTTTCTCATTATATTGGTATTGCTAAACCTAATAAAAAAACTAATCCAAATTTTTTACAAAACTCATTACTTATTATTGATGAAATTCATCAAATTTTTAAACCATTACCTAATCAAAAATTAGAGCATGATGCTTTAAAAAACTTTCTACTTAATATAAATGATGAAAGATTAAAAAATACTAAGATACTTATATTAACAGCAACTCCTGGTGATAATATAAAAGATATTATTATGCTACTTAATATAATTAGAAAAAAAAATTCACCAGAAATAATATTACCTAACCTTCAAAATCAAGAAAGTATTAATAAATTTAGTAATGATATTAGAAATCTTGTGTCTTATTTTGATGCATCTATGGATTACACTAAATTTCCGAAATTATATGAAATTCCTATTCATACTACATTTATGGCTAATATTAATTCTACAAAAAATACTAAAAAACAAAAAGATAATCAATTTATAAAATATTTAGAAAAACTTAAAGAAACTCCTAATGATCAAAAAAACTATAATAATTTAATGAATAAAAATGAATTAAACAAATTTTATAGAACTCTTAGAAAATATTCTAATATGCTTTTTAATTATGTTAATGATATGTCATTAAATGAATTTTCAAGTAAATTGCCTTATTTATTTGAAAAAATAGAAAATAATCCAAAGCAAAAACATTATATTTATTCTAGTTTTTTTGAAGCTCGAGGATTTGGCCAAAGTGTTATTGGTATTGGAAAATTACTTAAAAAACATTTAAACTTTAAAGAATTTACAATTAATCAAGCAAATCAAATTAAAAATATAAAAGATCTCTCAAAAGATAATAGATTTATTATAATTGGTACTACAAACTTAGATAATAAAACAGATATTGAAATTAAACAAGAACTTAAAAAAGTAAAAAAATTATTAGATTTTTATAATGACCCTTTAAATAAAAATGGTGAATATATACAAATTCTATTAGCTTCTAAACAATTTAATGAAAGTATAGATTTAAAAGCTGTTAGACATATTCATATTTTTGAACCTTTGGTTAGTTGGATTGCTAGAAAACAAACATTAGGAAGAGCTGTTAGGCATTGTTCTCATAAAGATTTGAATAAAACTGAATGGAATGTTAAATTACATGAATATATTAGTGAAAAACCTCATAAAATTACTTTACTTAATACAGAATTTTTACAAAACGAAATAACTTTTATTAAAGATAATATTGATAAACAAAATAAAGAACTACAATATTATACTAATAAAAGTAATGAACCAAATAATAAGAATTCTAGTTTATTGAAAAATTTTAATAAAAATAGTATTAATAGAAAAAAAAGAAATTTAAAGATATTACAAAAAAGAGAAAATGAATTAACAAATTTATTAAATAATAAAAATTTACAAATGATTGATGAAACAATTTATAAAACAGCAAAAGATAAATTTAAAGAATTATCTATATTAAATAAAATTATTAAAGAAAGTGCAATTGATTGTTATTTATTTAATAATTTTCATAATAAATCATTAAATGATAATGAAAAAATAACTTGTAAACAATTTAATTAAATAAATATATATTAATAAATAAAAATGAATATTGTAGGTATTTTATCTTTTGTATCTGTAATTATACTTGCAACAGTTACTTTTATATTTATATATAATACAAGAAATAGAATTGTTGAAATTAAAAAAGATATTAAAACTGATAATTTAATTATGAGAGATAATATTACAAAAGTAGCAAATGATTATCATCACAATGACCAAATTTTATTATCTAAATTTGATGATTATGAATCAATTAAAGCATTAAAAGATGAAATTAGAAATGAAATTAGAACAGTATTAAATATGGGTGGGGATAGATTAGAAACAATAAATAGAAAAATTAGAGAATTAGAATTTAATGTAACAAATACTAATGGAAAGATATTAGGATTAGAAAGAATGTTAGAAAATAGAGGCAATGAAGTTGTTATTAAAAAACCTATAAAAGTACTTGGTGATAAAATAAATATTTGCGATAGAAGTGGAAATAATTGTAAAGATGTTATTACAAATTATGACGCAATTACACTTCGCGCAAAGAAAAATGGTAATAGATTACAAAGTGGTAGAGGATTAAATGCAAAATTTGCAAATAAAAATAGACGTCTTTGGGAGATTCTTAATATTGAAAAATGTGGTACACCTGGTATTAGTGATAGAAGAACATGTAGATAATTTATTTTTAATCTTCATTATTTTCTTCAATTGTTATTTTTTTACAATATTTATTAATTATATCATTTATAAATCTTTTTGGAAAATCATTTAGATCTAATATAAACTTATTTTTATTTTTTAATATTATTCTATATTTATCATAATCATTATTGACTATATTTAATAATAAATATTTATTAGAATTATTATTAAAACATCTTACTCCATTTGGTAATTTATTTGAATTTATTTTTCCTAATAGTATTACATTAATATTTAAGTATTTAGAAAGCTCTTTTATCTCATAATGAGAATATTTATAATTTTCATTTTCAAATATTTCTTTAATTTTATTATATGTATAAACTCCATCACTATTTTCTGTTGAATCAACTAATTTATTATATTCTCTCATAAAGTAAGTATTTATTCTTTGTTCTTCAATAAATAATATATTATTTTCATCAAATGATTCTTTTCTCTTATTCTCAATATATTTTTCTAAACTTCTATTTGTTGTTTTTTTATTTATTAAAGTCCCTATTTTAGTAAATATAGATAGTAAATATTTTTTTGTATCTTGTATATTATCTTGCTGATTTATTAATGGATCATTAATTTTAAAACCAGGTAACATACTATCCCATCTTGATGGTGTTAAATCTAAAAATGTATCTGTAATAAATTTATATTTAATTAATTTTGTATTTAATTGAATTGGTCTATAATATACATAATCCTCTATTGAATTTTGTATATATTTATAAGGATTCAATAATATTATAAACAATTTATCTAACTTTTCATTATTAATATCTTCTTGATTAAACACAATTTCATCATTTGTTAATTTTAATTTTTTATTATTTTTACTTACTAAATAATCTAAATTTTTTCTATATATATCTTCTACTATATTTTCAATATCTTCATCGGTTAATATTAAATTAGTTTTAGTTTTAATTTTTTTAACAATTTTACTTATTTTTTCAAATTTAATGTTTTTAGGAAAAGGATTATATTTATTTTTTAAATTTGTTATTTCCTTTAAATATGTTACATTATTTGATATATTATTTACTATAACTTTTAATTTATTATTATATGCGGTTTCATTTTGTGCATAATTTTGTAAATATGATTTAGCTTCATCTGGATTATCTGCTCCAATAAATATAAATTCATCATTTAAGCTCTCTATTATTATTTCTTCATAGTCTTTTGTTACATTTAATGGTATTACTAATCCATTTTCCATTATTATAGCAACATTTTTGTTTTTTATATCTTTCTTGTTTTCTATTACATCTGATTTATCTATATCATAAAAATTTGTTTTTAGACTTTCATTTATTGATGTATAAATATTTTTTATTTTTGTTAAACTTAAATTACATTTATATTTTGTTATATCTTGTAAATATACATAACTAGTTGGTGATATATCAGTATTCTTAAATATATTTGATGAAAATATAATACTATCTAATGGTATATATAAATTATTATCTAAAATATAACCTACTAATTTAAAACTCATGTTTAAAACAATATGTTTCACTTTTAATTTAAGTATTTCTAATTCATTATATAACTGTATAGGGTTAATATATTTATTTAATTCTAAATTATTACAATTATTTTTTTGATATGTTACTATTTTTTGTATTTCTGTATCTGAAAAAAAATTAAAATTATTATTTTCTATTATATCTCCAGATTTAAATTGTACTTTAACAATTGGTTCATATGAATTATTTAATTTTAAAATTAATACAAAATTTTTTAAATTATTAATTTTATAATTATAATCGATAAACTTAGAACATAAAATTTCTATATTTTCTTCTTCTTTAATAAATTCTACATTAATAATCACTATATTATATTCATTAATATTTAACCACGAATAATTATTTGTAAATAATTGTAATATTTCTTCATGATTCTTTACAATATCACTTTTAAGATAATATTTAAAATTTTCAAAAGAGTTATATATTAAATATTCTCTTAATATTGATTTACTTAAATTATTATCTTCAAATACAAAATTATTAATGCTTTTTAAATTTTCCAATAATGGTTCTAAATTCATTATTTTAATATATTCTTTATTTTTATCACTATTTAGCCATTTTTTAAAATTATTAAAATTACTTTCTTCATATATTGTGTTATCTGTATTTAAGTATAATTTAAGAGTATTCCCGTTGTTTAATTCTATATAGTCTAATACGCTCATATTAGTATCTACTAATTTATAGAAGTCCTCCAAAGTATTTAAATTATCATTATTCATTAAACTTATTAAAGTTGTTAGTAGATATTGATTATTACTTTCTACACCTTTTCTTACATAAGCATTTGTTCTATCAGTTATTAAACCATTTACTTTACCTATATTACCTAATATATTTGATAATTTATTAGGTAAAGTTGCGTATTTATCAGCTTCAACTGGTTTATTATGTATTTTTCTTATATATTTTTCATTTATTCTTTTAGTATATTCATCTTTCTTTTTTCTTTCTTCATTTATTTCTATTTTTGTATTTTCTTCAACATTATTTTTTTCTGTTTTAAATACATCTGTTACTTTTTTTGTTCTATCTTTTTTACCACAACATGGCATTTCAAATCCTTCTGGATGTAATGTTTTTTTAAGTAAATATGGGTATCTTGGTATATCAACTAATTCGCCATTTTCCTCTTTTTTCCAAATATTCTTTTTATCTTCTAAAATTAATGGTGGCTCTCCAATAGGTTCTGGACATTTTCCATTATTTTTCTTTAAATCCTCATCAGTTAATGATACTTTACTTAAAGGACACCATATTTTTGGACAAATATAATAATATTTATCTACTAATTTTTTGTTACTTCCTGTTTTTATAAAATTTGTATACGAACCTTTATAATTTTTATCTATAAAATCTAATTCTTCTTTTGTTAATACTACTGGTTGTTTCTTATCAACAGCTGGGCAATGTGATGCATATGTCTTATATCCTTTATATTCCTTTGTTGTATATCCTGTTAATATTTTATCTGCCCATTGCAATCTTTTTAATATTAATTGAGTATAATCTTTTGATTTTTCTATATTTTTTAAATTTTTTAAATCATATTGATTACTTGGATCACTCTCATCTAATATTGTATTTTTAGTTTCTTTTTGTTTTATTTCTTCATTATCTTCCGCTTTTAATTCTTCTTTTTCTTCTTCATTTTCTTCTGCTTTTGTTTGAAATATGTTATCATCATCAAATATATCTTCATCAAAACCATCTAAATCTTGTTCATTTACACTACTTGGCAATGATATACTTTCTATATCTGACATAACACTATCTACATCAGAAAAATCATCATTTGAATTATTACCACCTTTTAAATTATTATTTTCTTCTAAATTATTATTTTCTTCAGGAGATATATTAATATTTTCTAAATTATCATTATTATTACTATTATTATTACTATTATTATTACGATTATCTTCTTCAATATTTTTTTGTTCTTCATCATATTCTAATAAATTTTGCATTACTCTATTAAATAATTTATCTTGATTTATTTTATCTTTATTAACTACTGTTTTCTTAATTATTGATTCATTAGATGATACAATTGATAATAAATTTGCTATTATATAATTATTATCTATATCTTGTAACCCTTTTGTAATAAATTGCAATTCTACTTGACTTCTTATATATAATTTTATAAATATTCCTTGACTTAATTTTGATTTAACATATCTGTTATTTTTTATCATATTTAATTCAATAATTGGTTTCTTTTGATCATAAAGTTTTTTTGCTTCGGTTTTACTTTTATTAAATGTTTCTACTATTTTACTAATTACTTCTGTCTCTTCTAAGCTTATATTTTTTTTAATTAAATTATCTATTTCATCTAAATTAAAATAATTATTTGTTTTTTTATATTTTAATAAAAGTATATTATTATCATTCTTTACTACATCAAAAAATGGATATAAGTAATTTACACCTTTCTCAATATTATTTAAACTATTAAGTTTTTTATTAAAAATTACATTATTAACAGTTATAAAATCAATAATATCAATAAAGGATACATTTGTATTAGTAAATATATCTTTTGTAATATTTAGTAATTTAGTATTATATTCTTTATTTATTAAATTTATTAAATTATTTAATTCTTCAAAGGTATTCTCTATTGTATCTAAATTAATACTTTCTGTAAATTTCATATTATATATTATATCTATTTGCCCTGTTTCAAATAGTATAAATGTAAAATATTTTGTTTTTAAACTTTTATCATTTTTTAAATGTATTTTAAATGATAAATTTTCTATTTTTCTAGATGTAATATTATTAGTCCATTCTTTAATATCGTCTTCTTCTATTTTAATATCATTTTCATTAACTTTAAAACCTAATGATTTTTTGTTAATTTTATATAAATTATTTAGATACTTTTTATAACTCACAAAAGGTATTTTATTACTTGTTTCAAATGTATTAAAAAATGTTTCTAAATTAAATAATTTATTTTTACTTTTTTTATTATCTATATTAGGATATATTCTTACATGTAATTTATTAATTAATATTTCAGTGAAATATACTTGTTTAACATCTTGTTTTTCTACTATTTCATATATTCTTTTATCTTGATTTTTTATAATGTCTCCATTAGTTTCATTATAATCTTCACTTTTATTCAAATCTTTATATGTTAAATAAGGAAAATATTGTTTTATACAGCCATTAAATATATAACTTTCTGTATCTCCATTTTCTGATATTTTTTCATTTATTATCTTTTCTAATTTCTTTGATTTTCTACAAGCTTCTAATAAAGAATTAGTTGTTGTAAAATTTATAACATAATTATTTAACTTATTTTTTAATATTGAGAAATTATCTAATCTATATTGATATGTTGGAATATAATCACCATCTTCATTTACAAATTTGTCATTTAAATTCATATTCTTGCTAAATGGTTTAGATTTAATAAATTTCTGATTATTACTATTATCATAATAATTTAATTCTAATGGTATATAAATTGTATTTATTTTATTATTAATTATAACATCATGTATTTTTTTTATATTAACAATTTTATCTTTTAATTTTAATTCAAATCTAAATAAAACTTCAAATATCTCTTGTAATTCTTTTGCTTCAATTTCAGCTGTAGTATTAAAAATATTATTTAAAATATCTATTATTTCATATTCAGTTTTTTTTTGTTCTGTCCATAAGTATATATGCTTATCATTTAAACTCTCATTTTTTATATCATCATATAAATACATACATATTTTTTGTTTTAAATTAAATATTGTATCATACTCAAATATATTTTGATATATTATTTCAACGTCATCATCATCTTTAATAGATTTTTTTAATAAATCAAAATTATTATAATATGTATTTAATAATTCTTCAGTTTGTTTAGTAATTGTATTATTTTTAATTTTATTAATTTCAGTTTTATATTTATCAGAACCTACAAATATATAACTTTTTTTTTCTTTATTACTAGTCCATTCAACAATTTTAAATATTGAATATTGAATTGTATTCATATCTTATTAATTAATATTTATATTTAATTAATTAAAAAAAACATTTATTTATATTATTTTAAATTTACTACTTATTATTTAATATATTACTAGTTATTACTAATCCGCAATATGGTTGTGGAGTTTTAGAATAATCAACATATTTATATATTCCGTTTTCAGTTGCAATTTCTAGTAACCACTTAAAATTATCCCAGAATACATCTAAGTGTCCTATTTCTTTTGTAGCTAAATGACCTAACTCATGTATAGCTACATATGTTAATGTATTTTCATCTACTAATGTATTATCTTTATTACGCATTCTTAAACAAAATACAATCTTTTCTCCCTTATTTACAGAATATGATGTATATTTATTATTTTCATCACTTTCACTTAATGATGATGGATCATAATTTTTTATAACTCTTTTTGTTCTTTCATCATCCGCATAATCTTTTTTTAATATATCTATTAATTTTAATAATTTTATATTTATATTTGCTAATAAATTTGCAGCTTCTTTATTATCATCCTCATTTCTTACTAAATATTTTTTATTATCTATATTACTCATAACATATCCTACCTCAACAAATTGTTCTTTTATATAAAATGATGTGAAAAATACAATTAATACTATTATTATAATATCAATTAAATTCATAATATTTAATAAATTATAATATAATTATTCTGTAAAATATATAAAATTTGAATTTTAAATCTGTTTAAAAATATTTAGATAGTATATTAAATATATGCAACCATTAATATTTCAAGCAATTGATTGGGTTATTAATGATGTTGAATTAAGTAATGATGAAGAGTCTTCTGATGAATCTTCTAATGACTCTTATTCATTTAAGAAGAAAAATAAAAGATATCTTATTAAAATTTTTGGAAGAACACAAAAAGGAAATTCTATATCTGTTAACATTACTGATTATACTCCTTACTTTTATGTAAAACTTCCAGAAGGCTTTCATAAAAATAATTATAATAAATTACTTCAAAAAATTAAAGAACTTATTCAAAATAAATTATATAATAGTGAAGATTTAATTAAATGCAATATTATTTGCAAAAAAGATGTTTGGGGTTTTACTAATAATAAACCTTTTCATTTTATAATGTTAATTTTTAAGAATCATATGTCTATGAAAAAAGCTATTAATATTTTTACAAAACCAATTACCATTCAAGGTTTAGTTGTTAAGAAAAAATTTAAACTATATGAAAATAATATTGAACCATATCTTAGATTTATTCACAAACAAAATCTTGAAACTTCAGGATGGATTAAAATTGAAAAATATTCAAAATCATATTTATATGATATTAAAAATGGTTTTAATTATGACGTAAAATGGAAAGATGTTATGCCATATACTAGTAATAATATTGCTCCGTTTATTATTGCTAGTTTTGATATTGAATGTGATTCATTTGACGGTTCTTTCCCTAATGCTTCTCAAACATACAATAAAGTAGCATTTAAATTATTTGAATACTTTAATTCTCTTACTAAAAACCCTATTACTAATAAATTATATAACAATACTGAAAAAAAAATATTAGTTTATAAATATTTTATAGAATTATTTGAAAAAAATCAACTTAATATAAAAAATAAATATAATTTACAAAATATCAAAAATGAAATTGAATATAATCATATTGATGATATATATTCAATTCTAACAGGAAGATTACATCTCCATGATGAAGCTATCGCAAAATTAAAGAAAAATTCATTAATGAATTATTTTAGTAGTAATAATATTGATGATGAGATGTATAATACTGATACTAAAGTCTCAAATAATGAAATAATACAAAAACTTACAAATAAATTAAATTCATTATATTACAAAAATATATTACCTAAAATTGAAGGAGACTCTATAATTCAAATTGGAATTACTACACATTCTTATGGTAATAAAGATTGTAGCAGAAAAATAATTCTAACACTTGGCGGGTGTTCTGATATTGAAGGTATTGAAGTAATTAGATGTAATACAGAAGATGAGATTATAAAAAAATGGGTAAAATTAATAAATGAAATTGACCCAGATATTATTACAGGTTATAATATATTTGGTTTTGATTTTGACTACATGTATAAAAGAGCAATTGAATTAGGGTGTGCGGATCAATTATGTAATGTAGGTAAAATCAAAGAACATATTAACGAATGTAATTTTGAAGGTAATTGTTGCAAAAATCATTGGATTAGAAAATCTTTATCATCTTCTGCACTTGGTGATAATTTTCTGAAATACATTAACATGGAAGGTCGTGTTGTAATTGATTTAATGAAAGAGATACAAAAAGGTCACAATCTTGATACATATAAATTAGATTTTGTAGCTCAACATTTTATTAATGGTAAAATAAAAGATATCAATTATAATCCAACAGATAACAAACACTATTTAAATGTAGATAATCCAACTGGTATTCAAAATGGTATTTACATTAGAATTAAAGACAAAAAATATTTAGTAGATGAAATAGATTATAATACAAATATTATAACTATTGATGGTAAATATGATGATATAGAGGGAAGCAAATGGGGATTAGCTAAGGATGATGTAACTCCGCAAGATATCTTTGAGTGTATGCGTGGAACAGACGATGATAGAGCAAAAGTAGCTCGTTATTGTATTCAGGATTGTGCATTATGTAATTATCTAATTATAAAACTAGAAATTATTGCGAATAATATCGGTATGAGTAATGTATGCTCTGTTCCATTTTCATATATCTTTTTAAGAGGTCAAGGTGTTAAAATTTTTAGTCTTGTTGCTAAACAATGTAAAGAAGATAACTTTTTAATACCTTATCAAGATAAGAAATGGAAATGTGAAGTTTGTAATTTCAATAATAGTTCGTTTGATGATGTATGCCAAAGAGAAAAAGGAGATGAAATTTGTGGTTGTCCAAAACCAGAAAATGAAGGATATGAAGGAGCTATTGTATTACCACCAACACCTGGTATTTATGTAGATGCTCCTATTTCAGTTCTTGATTATGCATCACTATATCCATCATCTATGATTAGTGAAAATATTTCACATGACTCTATAGTACTTGATGAAAAATATAATAATTTACCTGGATATAAATACGTAGATATTACTTATGATATTTTCAAAGGAAAAGGTGATGATAAAATGAAGATTGGTGAACAAACTTGTAGATATGCACAATTTCCTAGAGGACAAAAAGGCTTACTTCCTCGTATTTTACAAAAACTTTTAAAAGCAAGAAAAACTACACGTAAAAAAATTACTTGGAAAACAATTACTTTAAATTCTGGTGAACAATATAAGGGTAATATTATTGAAGAAACTGATGATGTAATTAAACTTAAGATTGAAGATAACGATGAAACTGAAATATTAAAAGAAGATATTCAAAGTAAAATTGATACACATAATGAATTTCAAAAGGCTGTATTAGATGGTCTTCAATTAGCATATAAAATTACTGCTAATTCACTTTATGGTCAAGTAGGTGCACCAACTAGTCAAATATTTATGAAAGAACTAGCAGCAAGTACAACAGCAACTGGTAGAAATCTTATTATGTCCGCTAAAAAGTTTTCAGAAGAAAAATACAATTGTGAAGTTGTATACGGGGATAGCGTAGTTGGTTATAGTCCGGTTGTTATTAAACATAATAATAAAATATATTTTGAAAAAATGGAAGATATATCTTCTAAATTTGGTGGTAATAAATGGATACCTTGTATTGAAAAATATAAACAAGATAAAGAAGCTTGTGAATTAAATGATGTATATTCTTGGACAAGTAAAGGATGGACAAAAATTCATAGAATAATAAGACATCAGTTAGCATCTCATAAAAAAATAGTTAGAGTATTAACTCATACTGGATGTATTGATGTAACTGATGATCATTCTCTATTATTACGAGATCAAACAAAAGTTTCTCCAAAAGATTTAAATATTGGCGATGAACTTTTACATAAAGATTTAGATTTTGATTATCCTAAAATAGATAATGATATAATAGATAGTAAAGATGTAATTTCTGTAGATGAAGCAAGAATATTTGGTATGTTTTTTGGTGATGGTAGTTGTGGATATTATAATTGTAAATCTGGTAATAAATATTCATGGGCTATAAATAATTCTGATTTAGAACTATTAAATTATTACAAAAATCTATGTGAAAAAGTATATGGTCATAATTTCAAAATTAATAATACATTAGAATCATCTAATGTTTATAAATTAGTATCAAAAGGAGATACTAAGAGTTATGTTACTAAATATAGAAGTTTATTCTATAATAATAAAAATAAGATTATACCAAATAAAATATTCCAATCATCTTTAGAAATTAAAGAAGCATTCTTTCAAGGTATATATGATGCAAATGGAGATAAACAATTACATAAAGGAAAAATAACATCAAAAAGAATTGACCAAAAATCAATGATATCTGCGATGTATTTATATTATTTAGGTATCTCATTAGGATATAATGTATCAATTAATACTCATAAAGATAAACCTAATATATTTAGAATTCAATATACTAAAAGTAAATTTCGCAAAAATCCCAATGCTATTAAAAAGATGTATGAAATTAATTATGAAGGATATGTATATGATTTTACTACAGATAATCATCAATTTCAATCAGGTATTGGTAATACGATAGTATCAAATACGGATTCAGTGTTTATTAAATTACCAAAGTTAAAAGATTATAGTCATTATGGTCATCAAACTGAGAAACAAAATATTTTACAATATAATGTGACTGTAGGAGAACAATTATCTGAAGATTTCCAGAAATTACTAAAACCACCTCACTGCTTAGAATGGGAAAAAATGTTTTATCCTTTCATAATATTTAGTAAAAAAAGGTATGTTGGTAATTTATATGAACATGATGTAAATAAATTTAAACAGAAATCAATGGGAATTGTTCTTAAAAGACGTGATAATGCAAATATTGTTAAGATTATATATGGAGGTATTATAAATATTATTTTAAATGAAAAAGAAAATAATATTCGTAAATCATTACAGTTTTTACATGAATCTCTTGAAAAACTTTCAAATGGTGAATATCCATTAGAAGAATTAGTAGTAACTAAAACATTAAGAGCATTCTATAAAAATCCACAACAAATCGCACACAAAGTATTAGCAGATAGAATGAAAAAACGAGATCCTGGTAGTGCACCACAATCAAATGATAGAGTTCCTTATGTTTATATTCAAGTAAAAGAAGATAAAGGTAAAAAATTATTACAAGGTGATAAAATTGAAGACCCTAAATATATTCGTGAAAATAATTTAACTCCTGATTATGGACATTATATTACTAATCAAATTATGAAACCTTGCTTACAACTTTATTCTATGATTTTAGAAGATATTAATGGTTATAAACATAAAAATGATAAAAACTATTGGAAAAATTTAGAGAAGTCTTTAATGGAAGAAAAGAAAGATAAAAAAAAGGTTGATGATAAAATTAAACAACTTAGAGAAAAAGAAGTTGAAG
>Ga0213859_10000314_pt1 | contig 22021 bp, 22 predicted proteins | sample PICome_2_FD_160133 | JGI IMG/M metagenome (GOLD analysis project Ga0213859, IMG submission 160133) | Coastal seawater microbial communities near Pivers Island, North Carolina, United States - PICO304 | ecosystem: Environmental > Aquatic > Marine > Coastal | place: USA: North Carolina...
GCTGGGAGCCCATGATGCAGGATTTTCATATATTTGGTTTAATAATAATAATGCTATATGGGGCCAAAAAATTAGCAAGCCTAAAGAATTTTCGGACTGGAATTTATTTGAGGAATTAATTACTAAATGAGTGATAAAGATTTAATTTATGAGGCTATTATTAGCATCCTTGATAAGGAATTAAAAAAACTTCATATCAGCATGCCTTCAGGCATAAGCGAACACATAGAAAAAAAAGTAAAGCCACAAATCGATGCTCTTATTGAATCACAAGGTTATGTTTCAAAACAAAAATATGAACTAACAACCAAGCTTATTAAGGATTTAGAGAAAAGAATTATTGAGCTAGAAAAAGATTTATAAAGTTACAATATATTTGGATAGCTCTTTAATGTCTTTTTCAGATAAAGCTGCAGCCTGAGAGTACATTAGTACACTTTGTGGGCCTCTAGGAATTTGATTTTTATATTCTAATAAAGCTGTTTCGATATATTCTACGGTTGTTCCCCTCAAAGAAGGGCCAACACCGCCTTCGCCCTTTGCTCCATGACATGCAACACAACCTGCATATAATTTAGAAGAAGCTGATCCAGCTGTATCGGTGCTACTTGAAACAGATGCGGCTCCACACTCAGCTCCCTCTACACAGATATTTGCTGCAATGTGTATCCTCTTTATAACTTCATCTTCATATTTCTTACCATTAAATAAAAAAATTAAAGTTAAAGGGAGGATGAGTAGTAAATATTTTTTCTTGTTCATAATTTGATGCGTATTATATGTTGATAATAAAAAAGTTTCTACGAGTAAGGCTTTTGAAGTTCGATTACATAATCAAGCACTTCAAAAAACTCTTCAAAACTTCTTTTTGGACTGATTATATACTTTCCATCAACTATAACAGTAGGTGTTGATTGAACCTCTAACTGCCTTATGGTTTTATTAGCTCTCTCAACTCTTTGCTTAATTGAAAATGAGTTTATATATTGAGTTGTTTTTTCTTTATCAACTCCAAATTTTTTAAGAAAGTCCTGAATTTGTCTTGGGCTCCTAAGCATTTTTCTTTCTTTATGTATTTGTAAGAAGACTGAGGACTGAACGTCAGATCCAAGGCCTAGTGCTTCAATTGTGTAGAATAATGCAGCTTGATTTCTTGCTGTTTCATGCCATGTAACAGGCATTTTTGAAAATTTAATTGTATTGTCTTGCTTAATGCTCCATGCATTAATGGCTGGGTAAAAATTGTAGCAAGCTGCGCACTCATACCAAAATACCTCAGTTACCTCTACCACTCCATCTTTTTTAACTGGCAAAGGGCTGCTAACTAAACGATAGTCAACGCCTTGACGAAAGTCAGCTGAAATAAAGCTAGAAAATAATAAAGGTATAACAATTAATAGCTTCTTTATCCTCATTTGTATAATCCATGCATGTAATTTGATAATGCATCAATTTCATTATCAGTTAAATTTTGAGCAACGGCTTGCATTACTGTTGCATAGTCTCCATTATTTCTTTCGCCTGATCTATATGCCATAAGAGTTGATTTAAGGTAACCATATTGTTGTCCTGCAACTGAAGGGAATCCTGCTAAATTATTCCCATCACCATATACTGAATGGCATGCTGTACAAGCAGGGATACCTCTTTTAATATCACCACTTCTATATAGACTCTCTCCAAGTGCTAAAAGTTCAGTATCATTTTTTGCCCTACCAATATTTGGAGGCCCAGATGCATAAAAAGCAGCTATGTCTTTTAGCTCTCTATCACTTAATGAGTTTAAATATGGTATTACCGCCATCATGAGCGCATTCTCTCTTTCACCATCTTTAAAATAGTTTAATTGTGCAAGTAAATACTTTTCACTTTGGCCTGCTAAATTAGGCCAATCAGTATTGATGCTATTCCCATCACCGCCATGGCATGCAGCACATGTTGCAACTAGGGTTGAACCATTAGAAGCATCTCCTGGAGCATATACCTCTGGCAATGCTATCTCATCTGCTGCAAAAGTAGCTATTGAAATTGTTGTAAATAATATAAAAATCTTTTTCATTGATAAAAGTACGAATATAAAGAAAGTGTATTATAAACAAAGGTTGATATGATATAAACGTTTAAATGAAAAACCTTTTTAAAAATACAGAATTCATGATGGGGGTAACTAAATACAGAAACCTACCAGATGATATGGGCACAGAAATATTGCTTTCCGGAAGATCAAATGCAGGAAAGTCAAGTGCACTCAATGCTCTAACTGAAAATACTAAGCTAGCAAGAATAAGCAAGACACCAGGCAGGACAACAGAAATTAATTTTTTTAAAGTCAATGATGGTCTTAAGTTAGTTGATTTACCTGGATATGGTTTTGCTAAATCTGCAAAATCTCAAAAAAAAGACTGGGGACCATTATTAAGAGATTATTTTAAAAAAAGGAAAGCTTTAAAAGCTGTAATTATCTTTATGGATATTCGTCATCCCTTAAAAGATAGCGACATTGAAATGATAAAGCTCTGCTCAAAATCTAATGTTGGTTTTATTCCTGTACTCACAAAAAGCGATAAGCTATCAAATAATAAAATTGTAAATAGTATCAAAGATGTGAATAAAAGATTGATTGGTTGCGAAGCTATTGCAATTTCAGTAAAAGATAAAAAAGGCATTGAGCTCCTATCAAAAGAAATTATGAGATATTGTAGTGCTTGAGTATCAAAAACAAAATTGTGAGCTGACTCTTAGAGAGGGGGTAAGTATTTATCACAGCTCATTCCCTGATGGCAAAGAAATATATAAAGATAAGTCTGAAAAGAAAATCTGGCGTTACCATGATGCTACTCACGTTATTTTTGGTATGGATGTTTCACTGGAGGAAGAAGCTATTCTTGATACATGGGCTATATGGGGTACAGATTTTACACTCATACAAGCTTTGTCTTACTATAAGCTTCCTGAGCTGAAAGAGCTACAAGACAAACTTCTTTCAGAAGTAAAAGTATCAGGGTTCTTTAAGTTATATAAAAATGTTTTCAAAACAAAGGTTAAAGTGTTAAGGAAAGTCTGGAAAATGAAAAAAAAGTGGCCTTATCAGTTCCCAAATGAATTCTATGATAGAAAGATTAGCGACCTAAGAAAAGAATATGGTATTAGTATCTTAAAACCAGAAGAGAAAAAATTTCAAAAGTTAATGTGGTCTGGGGTTATTGAAGATAGCTAGATATTCTTTGTACATAATTATCTATAAATTCCCTTTGACGGTCTGAATTTGAATATTTATATGCTTGATTCAAATAGTATGCTGTATTGAAAATATCGGCTTTATTTGCAAAAACTAAAGCAAAGTATAAATATGAATTGTTAAATAAATCATTATATATGCCATCATTTGTATCAAGATATTCAAAAAAAGATTTTTCAAAATCTGCTATCTCATCATACAAGCTTAGTTGATATAACGATTCAAGATAAATTATGGCTGAAGTGATTCCAATTTCAAAAGGCACATTAGGGTTTTTAGATTTTGCGTAATCGATATAATTTAAAATATTCTCTCTGGCCTCTTTAAAGTTTTTAAGATTAAGCTCTGCCTGAGCAATGAGCACATAAAATAGCTCATCATATTTTAAATTTTTAGTGGCAAGGGCCTTGCCTTCTTCATATTTACCAGTCTTTATATTTCTATCTGCCTCAAGAAAAGCCTGAAGTTTATTTTTTTTAATAACAAGAGGTGCTTTACCATCTTCGGCCATTAAAAAAGTAAACCTATGAACTGAATCAAGCATATCAACATTTTGACTGTCATATTTTGCAGGAATGTAGCTTAATTGACGTGCAGCATTTAGTGCTGAGGCATTAAAAATATTACAATTATTCAAATCACTAAAAACATATGTAAAGCGACCACAAACTGATTCTTTAATTTTATGATTAGTTGTTTTGCCTTCTTTGGAAATATCAAATGAAACAATCACATATCCTTCCATTTCTCTTTGTCTTGCAACTTCTGGATATCTAACTTTTGGTCTATAAGATCTTACTGGCGCCTCAAAACCTTCAATTAAATTTATTATTTTTAATTTTTTGTCATATAAAGAATAATAAGCTTTTGAAAGATTTTTATTTATTCCGCATTTAGTATAAATTTTTTTTTCATCTTTTAGGCCCTCGTTATCTATGCAGTCTTGAAACATTTCTTTTTCGCTTTCATATGTCATAGCAAAGTAGTCTCGAAGTGTAGGGTTTGTGTATGCCTCTATATTTTCAATAAAAAAAAGAACTAATAATAAAGAAATAAAATTTTTCATATCTTTATAATGTATATATTTACTGTTAAATAAAAAATAGAATTTACATATAAAAATACATATTATTAATATATCTAAAAAACTAAGGTAACTTTGATGCTTAAAAATAAATCTATATTTTTTCTGGTTGGTCTTTTGGCTGTTTCATGTTCAGATCATAGCTTGAATAAGCCACTGACACACTCAGATGACCTGGTAGAGGTCATACATGGCAAAAGTATTGCAGACCCATATAGGTGGCTGGAAGATTTTACTTCTAATAAAGCTAAGTCATGGGAAGATAAGCAAAATAAATATACAAATACATTTATAGAATCAACAAAATATAAAAAACTTATTAGTAAAAACTTAGAAAAAGTATGGAGTGGTGAATCAGTAGGAATGCCATTTAAGAACAACGAAAATACTTTTTATTACTATAATCAAGGCCCATGGCAACACTCTAAATTAATGATAAGGCGTTGTGAAGATTGTGCTGATGAGGTTTTGATTGATCCAAATAAATTTTCTGAAGATGGGACTATTTCTCTGGGGGGAATAAGCATAAGCCCTGATGGTAATATAATAGCTTATTCTCTTTCTGATGGTGGTTCTGATTGGAGAACATGGAAATTTCTTAATATCAACAATGGTGAAATTTTAGAGGATACTTTAAATTGGTCAAAATTCTCTGGAGCAGTATGGGAACCAGATAGCTCAGGAGTATATTATCAAAAGTATGAAGAGCCAGCAGGTGAGCTTTTAGCTGAGCTAAATGAACTGCCTAAACTAATGTTCCATAAAATTGGCGACCCGCAAAAGTTGGACACTGTGGTTTATGAAAATCCTGATCAGCCAAGATGGGGTTGGTCAATATCAATTTCAGAAGATGGTAACAATAAAATTCTATCAATCAGTGATGGTACAGAAGAAAAAAATAGAATTTATATAAAAACTAAAGATATTGATGTATTTATTCCAGTTATTGATGACCTTATTGGAGAATTTAGGTATATAACAAGTAAAGATAGTTTTTTATATTTTTATTCAACCTATGATGCTCCTAATGGAAAAATAATATCATTGGATATTAAAGACAATTCCTTTGTATGGGATGATGTTGTTAATGAATCCCCTATGCCAATTAGATCAGCAAATATACTTAATAATAAAATTGTTGTTACCTACCTAAAAGATACTTTATCTGACATTAATATTTTCAATTTAAATGGAGAGTTTGAAAAAAATATTGATTTGAGACTTCAAGGAACTTTTTCTGGTTTTGGTGGCGGCATTAATGATACTGAAACTTATTTTAGTTTTTCAAACTATATTACTCCTACAAAAATTTATAAGTTTAATCTGATTGACTATACCTATGATTTATTTTGGGAAGAAAAACTTGATGGTTTTGATTCTAACAACTACTCAACGGATCTTAAATTCTATGAGTCTAAAGATGGCACTAAAATTCCTGTTCATGTAAGTCATAAAACAGGCATCAAAATAAATGCTGCAACACCTGTGTTGTTATATGGATACGGTGGTTTTGATATTTCTATCTTGCCAGGCTTTAGTAAAAGATTTTTAGCTTGGATGAATCAAGGCGGAGTTGTTGCAGTTGCTAGCATAAGAGGTGGCTCAGAATATGGAGCAAAATGGCATGAAGATGGAATGCTGTTTAATAAACAAAATGTCTTTGATGATTTTGCATATGCAGCAAAATTTTTACATGAAAATAATATTGGTTCTCCAAATTCAACAGCAATTCAAGGTGGTTCAAATGGCGGACTTTTAGTTGCTGCAACCATGCTTCAAAACCCAGCTTTATTCAAAGTTGCTATTCCTGCGGTCGGCGTTTTAGATATGTTGAGGTTTCATAAATTTACAATTGGCTGGGCATGGACAAGCGATTACGGGTCTCCAGAAATAAAAGATGAGTTTTTGAATTTGCTTGCCTATTCTCCCTATCATAATGTTGTTGACGGTGAGTGTTATCCGACTACTCTAATTACAACATCTAATAGAGATGATAGAGTGGTTCCTTCTCATTCTTATAAATTTGCTGCAAGGCTCCAAAAAGCTCAAGCTTGTGATAATCCAATTTTAATCAGGATAGAAGATAGAGCTGGTCATGGCGCAGGAACTCCGAAATATAAAAGAATAAATCAGATTGCTGAAGTATATGGTTTTGCTCTAGATGAAATATTAAATTAATGAGCGTCGTTCCAGTTACCTGCAGCTTGAGCCTCAACAATTAATGGAACATCAATACTGACTGCATTTTCCATATGGGTTTTAATAGCTTTAATTGCATCTTTTTCTAGATCTTTACTTACTTCAAAGATAAGTTCATCGTGAACCTGCATTATCATCTTTAACTCTGGCATTTCATCTTTTATAAATAGGTCAACATCTATCATTGCTTTTTTGATTATGTCTGCTGCTGAGCCCTGAAGGGGCGCATTAATGGCGGCCCTTTCCGCTGCTTGTCTTCTTAGACCATTACCAGAATTTATTTCTTTAACATATAACCTTCTTCCCATAATGGTTTGGACATACTCTTTTTGTTTTGCAGATTGTCTAATATTTTCCATATAAGTTTTTACACCGGTATATCTTTCAAAATAAGTATCCAAATATTGCTGTGCTTCTGCTCGAGAAATATCTAGCTGTCTTGTAAGACCGAAAGCGGTCATGCCATACATTAGACCAAAATTTATTGCCTTTGCACTTCTTCTTTGGTCTATTGAAACTTCCTTAAGATCAACACCAAAAACTTCTGCCGCTGTTGAGCTATGCACGTCAATATTGTTTGTAAATGCATTCAAGAGATTTTTATCTTTGGATAGGTGCGCCATTATTCTTAATTCGATTTGAGAATAATCTGCAGCGATTAGTGTGTTTCCTTGCTCAGGAACAAAAGCTTCTCTTATTTTTCTGCCTTCAGCTGTTTTTATCGGTATGTTCTGAAGATTTGGCTCTGTTGATGAAAGTCTTCCTGTTGATGTGATTGCTTGATGATATGAGGTATGTATTCTTAAGGATTTTGGATTTTCTAGTGCTACAAGACTATCAGTATAGGTTGATTTTAATTTTGCCAGCGATCTATATTCTAATATTACTTTTGGAAGCTCGTATTCCTCTGCGAGCCTTTTCAGGGTTTCTTCGTTTGTAGATGGCTGTCCTTTGGGAGTCTTTTTTAGAATTGGTAAGCCTTGTTCCTCATATAAGATTTCTAATAATTGTTTTGGTGAATCTAAATTGAATTCTCTACCTGAGATTTTATAAGCCTGTTTAGATAAGACATTTATTTTTTTTCCGAGTTCTTTTGAGTAATCAGTAAGTTGTTTTTTGTCTACCTTTGCGCCATTACTTTCTATCCTTGAAAGAACTCTTGCCAGAGGATACTCCAAAGATTCTAGTAGGTGCTTTAGTTCTTTTTTTGAATCAAGCAAGTTATCTAGATGATAGAAAAGCCTTAGAGTTATATCTGCATCTTCAGCAGCATATTCACAAGCAATAGCTAACTCAACTTTGTCAAAACTAATTTGCTTGGATGCCGTACCGGTTACATCTGTATATTTTATTGTTGTTTCACCTAAGTAGAATTCTGCTAGCCTATCTAGACTATGACGTGTGGCAGTGCTGTCATAGACATATGACATAAGCATAGTATCTGCTTTAAAGTCAGTAATTTTTATCCCATGTCTTTTTAGAACAGGGATGTCAAATTTTAAGTTTTGCCCGACAATTTTTGATTGATTTTCTTCTATAACTTTTCCAAGTTCATTTTTGACTATTTCTAAATCTAGCTGATCTGGGCACCCTTCATATGAGTGAGCAATTGGTATATAACAAGCCATATTTCCTTCAACAGCAAGAGAAATTCCAACTAAATTAGACGATAAGATATCTAGAGAATCTGTTTCTGTATCAATAGCAAATGCATTAGATTTCTTTATTAGGTCGGCCCATTTCTCAAGTCCATTTTTATCTGTTATCAATTCATAATTTTTATTTACCTTTTGAGGTTTGCTTTCCTCTTTTTTGGGTGTAGAGCCTCTAAACTCTAGATCGCTAAAAATTCTATTTAGTTCCTCTTCGTCACCTTTTGCATCTAGAATTTCTTGAAATGATTTGCCTAAGTCTACATCATCTTTGAGGGATACTAATTCAATGTTGCGTGCTAGTAATCCTGAGAACTCTCTTAAATTATCGCCTACAACACCTTTAATATCATTTTGATTTTTAATAATATTTTCAATATCCCCATAAGTTAAAAGCCATTTGGCTGCTGTCTTTGGTCCAACCTTTGGAACGCCTGGAATATTATCTGAACTATCTCCTGTCAAAGCTAATAAGTCTCTAACTTGGTTTGGTTTAACTCCAAATTTTTCTTCTACTTTTTCCTCATCAAAAATTTTATGCTTCATTGTATCCATCATAGTTATATGCGGATCTTCAACCAATTGCATGAGATCTTTATCAAGAGAAGAAATTACAGCTTTATATTTTTCCTTCTTTGCAATTTGAACGAGCGTTGCTATAACATCATCTGCCTCAACGCCTGAAATTTCAATCAGCGGAAAACCAATAGCGCTACAAATATCTTTTACTGGTTGAAGCTGAGACCTTAATTCATCTGGCATTGGTGGTCTATTTTGTTTATATTCTGTATAAATATCGTTCCTGAAAGTTTTACCTTTTGCATCGAATACAACAATAATTGGAGAGCCCTCACTTTCTTTCTTTAGATTCATCAACATATTTGTGACACCTTTAATTGCGCCAGTTGGTCTGCCATCAGAGGTTGTTAACGGTGGCAATGCATGAAAAGCTCTGTAGAGATATGAAGACCCATCAATTATAAAAATTCTATTTTTCATTTATTTATTTGTTATTTTTTTTCATCTAATTATTGATACTATATGATCAGATGATAAATATTATTAAAACACTTTATCTAAAGTATTTCGAATTAACTTCAGCAATATGCGCAACATTAATTATAGTGCTCGCAATTTTGATGGAAAAGCTATTGTATTTAAATGCATGTAACTTATGTGTTCTTGCAAGATTTGCATTTGCAGGAATAGCGCTTGTTTCATTATCTGCTCATTTCTTTAAAAAATATCAACTTGCTCACAAGTTATGTAACATATTTTTTTCTCTTAGCGGTCTTGTGTTTATGGGCAGACAGATCATGCTTCAAAACCTTCCTGAAGAAGAAGTAATGATGTTAGAGGGTTGTGGCTTGCCTTTATTTACTACATTTGAATACTATGGTGTATTTAATGGTATCCTGATGGCTCTTAAGGGTGGATCGAGCTGTGCAAAGATTGATTGGGAGTTTATTTTTAATTTTGCAGAATGGGGTTTTTTGTTTTTTAGTATTTATTTAATTACAAACCTACATAAAATCATCTCAAAATAACATTAAATTGTAATAAAACTACAAAAGTAACCCTCTAAAATAGGCACAAATACAGGTTTTTTTATTGAATTGACAAAAAAATAACAATATTTTTTACTTCACTACATAAACTAATTTATTAATGTGGATAATTGTAAATTTTATACATATAATTTTAGAAGTAAGAAATAAGAATGAATCACGCTACAAACCTCTCCAATCAAGAATTAATTTCAGAGGCACTTAAAAATAATGAAGGTGTATTGGCAGCAAATGGTGCTTTAAGCACAATTACGGGTATTAGAACTGGAAGGAGCCCAAATGATAGGTTTATTGTTAAAGAAAATTCTACTGAAGAGCAAATTGATTGGGGTGATATCAACAAACCCTTTGAAGAAGATAAATTTCATGCCCTTTGGAACAAAGTTTCAGGCTATCTAAGTAATAAAAAAACTTATATAACAAATGTTCATGTTGGATCAAATGATGATCATTACTTGCCTGTAAAAGTAACAACTGAAACTGCTTGGCATAGTTTGTTTTCTAAACTTATATTTGTAGTTCCTCAGATATATAACCCTTCTAATAAAAAGGAATGGGAAATACTAAGTGCAGCAAATTTTGAATGTATGCCAGAGGTTGATGGGACCTATTCAGATGGTTGTGTTGTCATAAACTTTAAAGAACAGAAGGTTATTTTAGCTGGAATGAAATATGCAGGGGAGATGAAAAAATCAATGTTCTCAGTTCAAAATTTTTTACTTCCTGCGAAAGATGTTTTACCAATGCACTGTTCAGCAAATGTGAATTCACAAGGAAAAGTATCTCTTTTCTTTGGTTTGTCAGGAACTGGAAAAACAACACTATCAGCTGATCCATCATGTTTTTTAATTGGTGATGATGAGCATGGTTGGGGTGATGGTTCCGTTTTCAACTTTGAGGGTGGTTGTTATGCCAAAACCATTGATCTATCTCAAGAAAATGAACCAGTTATATATAACGCTATTAAATCAGGAAGCATTATAGAAAATGTATATTTAGACTCTAATGGCAAGCCAGACTATACAAATACCTCATTATCAGAAAATGGAAGATGCTGTTATCCAAGAAACCACATAGAAGATGCTGTTCCTGAAAATTCTGCTGGGGAGCCTGAGACAGTAATATTTTTAACATGTGATTTAACAGGCTTAATACCACCTGTTTCAATTTTAAGTAAAGAAGCTGCCGCTTATCATTTTCTAAGCGGATACACTGCAAAGGTAGGCTCAACTGAGATAGGCTCTACTTCTGAAATAGAATCTACTTTTTCTACCTGTTTTGGCGCTCCGTTTTTTCCTAGACCAGCTGGGGTTTATGCCGATCTGCTTATTAAACGGATTGAAGCATTTGATGCGAAAGTATTTTTAGTCAATACCGGTTGGACTGGTGGTCCGCACGGAACAGGAAAAAGATTCTCAATACCTACAACCAGAAGAGTAGTTAATGCTATTCAAAATGGTGAGCTTGATAATGTTGAAACTAAATTTATTGAAGGTCTTAATCTAAATGTACCCGTACATGTAGAGGGTGTTGCTCCAGAATTGCTAACACCTAAAGAGACATGGGATAATAAAGAAGCATATGAAGATTATCTCAAAGACTTGGTACAAAAATTTCAAGACAATATTAAAAAATTTGATATTAGAGAAGAAATCATTAAAGCCGGTCCCGGTTTTTAATGCCTGAAGATTCATTACGACTAAAACTCAACCAACTCAAAAACAAAGGTTTTTTTGAAGATCTAGTTGTGCTTAGGGGAATAGAAAAAGAATCATTGAGAGTTGATGGGAGTGGTGTAATTAGCACCAAAGATCACCCTGAATCATTAGGTTCTAAATACACAAATCCTGAAATTACTATTGATTTTGCCGAATCCCAAATAGAGTTGGTGTCGCCTATTTTTGATTCTGCTAAAAACATGATTGCCTATCTTGAAGAACTGCATGCATTTGTTTTAAACAACCTTGAAGAAGATGAAAGCTTATGGCCTCTTTCCATGCCTCCCAGAGTTACAGATACATCTTCCATACAAATAGGTAAATGGCCCCTAACAAATAATGGAAAACTAAAAGAGTTATACAGAGTTGGTCTTGCTAATCGTCATGGCAAAATTATGCAATGTGTTTCAGGTATTCATTATAATTTTTCAATAGACTCAAAAAGTCTAAAAATTTTAAATCCAAGCCCATCAAATGCATATCTAGGATTGATAAGAAATTTTAAAAGAATTTTTTGGCTTGTATTGACTGAGTTTGGAGCTTCACAGGTCATAGATAAGTCTTATCCTAGTAATATAGAAATGAGCAAACTAAATTCTTCAGACCTTTATTTAAAAGACGCTACTTCGCTTAGAATGAGTAATATTGGATATGTGAGTTCAGCTCAAGCAGACTTGAACCTTGACTATAATTCTCTTGAAGGATTTCTAGAAATACTAAAAGACGCCCTATTAAAACCTTACGCTGATTACACAGAGATAGATAATAACAATCAATCAAATAAAAGACTGCAAATCTCGGATTCAATAATACAAATTGAAAATGAGTTATATGATTCTATTAGACCAAAAAGATCGCTTGAAAAAAATTATAGGCCTTATGAGCTTTTAAAAAATAAAGGTATAGAGTATGTCGAAGTTAGAGGTATAGATCTTGATCCAAATAGCCCAACTGGGATTGATATAAATAAAGCGTTATTAATAGAGTTGATTTTGCTTTATTGCCTAATTAATGAAAGTCCTTTTATTGATTCAGATGAAAAAAAATTAATTGCATTAAATGAATCAGAGGCTATTTTTAATGGCAAAAATAAAGATGCTGCAATACACATAGAAAACAAAAGCATTAATATAAATGATATAAAAAGAAATATTTTTGATGACCTTGAGTTGCTAGCAGAGTATTTAAAGAATGAAGATTATAAAAAAGCTATTCGATCTCATAGAACGGCTGTTACTGAACTCCAATCAGATATTATTAATTCAAGCAATTTAACATTTCATGAATATGGGCTTGAATTGATAGATAAGCACTCATCGCTAAAAAATAAATTTTCTTCAAAGGATTTAATGCCATATAAATCGAGAGCTCTTGAATCATTAGAAAAGTTAAATAATATAAATTATGATGAGGGAATTAATTTTGATAACTTTTTAATAGACTTTAACTCAAAACTTAATAATTAATAATATAAAGGAGAGGTATTATGAAGGCATTGCAGTGTATTGAGCTTGGCGGGCCAGAAAAACTAGTAGTTAATGAAATTGAGGATCCAAAAATTCAACCAGGCCATATAATTATTGATGTAAAAGCGGCAAGTGTTAACTTTCCTGATGTATTAATGATCCAGGGTTTGTATCAGTTCCAGCCTCCTATGCCATTTATTCCAGGTGGAGAATCAGCCGGTATCGTTTCAGAGGTTGCAGATGATGTTCAGAACTTTAAAGTAGGTGATAAAGTTTTTGCTATGAGTGGTACTGGTGCATTTGCTGAGAAAATCCTTGCACATGAAGCTAGTGTAATGCTTATTCCAGAATCTATGAATTATGATTCAGCTGCTGCCTTATCTATGACATATGGAACATCATTATATGCTCTTAAGCAAAGGGCTAAATTAAAAGCCGGGGAGACGCTTTTAGTATTAGGTGCAGCTGGAGGAGTTGGCCTTGCTGCAGTTGAGCTAGGCAAAGCAATAGGCGCTAAAGTTATTGCAGCTGCATCAACTCAAGAAAAAGTTGATCTTGCTAAAAAACATGGAGCTGATGAGGGTTTTGTTTATCCAAGTGGCAAGTTAGATAAAGATCAACAGAAAGAATTGTCAAAAACTATTAAGGAGTTAACCAATGGTCTTGGTGCAAATGTAGTGTACGATCCAGTTGGTGACAATTATGCTGAGCCTTGCTTGCGATCAACTGCTTGGGATGGAAGATATTTAGTTATTGGATTTGCTGCTGGTGAAATTCCAAAAATTCCACTAAATCTAGCGCTATTGAAAGGGTGTAAAATTGTTGGGGTTTTTTGGGGCGCATGGGTAGGACTTGATCCTGATGGAAATAAAGAAAATTTTAAAGAATTATTTGAAATGCATGCAGATGGAAAAATAAACCCTGAGGTCTCAGATGCATTTGATTTAGATAATGGAGCAGAGGCCATTAATCATCTTGCTAGCAGAAAAGCTAAAGGCAAAGTAATTATAAATATATAGATAATTTAATTAAGGCTTGTAATAGATTGATAGGTCAAAGACAGCCTGGAAGTATCAAAAGGTGGTCTAAAATATCCATATAAATTTGCTTCAGGATTTATCAATATAATGTTGTTTACATGGTTATCTAAGTGTTTATTAGAATGATCATTATGATTTGGCATCATATTGTTTATTGCTAGCTGGGTACCAAGACTTAATAACATGGGCCTCTCGCCTCTGACGCCTATAAAATTTTTATTAAACCCTTTTGCGTAATTATCAATGTCTTCTGGTGAGTCTCTTTCTGGGTCTATAGTCACTAGAACCCACTGCTTGTCATTAAGCTTGTAATTTTTTTCATCAAGAACATTAAAAAGTTTTTTAAGCTCGAACATGGTTGTTGGGCACTCATCCGGACATCTTGAAAATCCAAAATACATAACTGTCCACTTTCCATATAAATCAGTTTTGGTAAAAGGCTTATCGCCTGATGTGAAAAGCTCAAAATCTGAAATAGGTTTTGGTTCTTGTAGCATATAAAAACCATTTGATAGCAGCTCACTTGCTGAAAGCACTCTCGGAGTTGTTAATTTATTTACAAATAAAAACATAACAGTTGATATAAATAGAGCTATTAAGAATAGATTTATTTTTATATTTTTTTTCATAATTAGGTTAGATAGTGATCGATTAAAAGGGCTGCGAAAATCAAAAAAATGTAATAAATTGAGTAATTAAAAGTATCCATAGCCACTTTTTCTTCGGAAGAATAAAATAGCTTTAAAGAGTAATACAAAAAAATAACTCCAAGCACTAGAGCTGAAACTAAATATATGTATCCCGACATTAGAACTATGAAAGGTAATATGCTCACTAACAATAATATAATTGTATAAAGTATTATTTGTAATTTGGTGAATTCAACTCCATGAGTTACCGGCATCATTGGTATAGATTCCTTTGCGTACTCCTCTCGTCTATATATTGCCAAAGCCCAAAAATGTGGTGGTGTCCAAATGAATATAATTAAGACAAGCAAAAGTGCATATGGATCAATTGTATTAGTAACGGATGACCAGCCTAGTAGAGGTGGTGCAGCTCCTGCTAAACCCCCAATAACAATATTTTGAGGCGTGGCCCTCTTTAAATAAATAGTATAAATAAACGCATACCCAACAAGCGAGGCTAAGGTCAGATACATGGTTAAAGGATTGATATAAAAATAAAGAACCAAGGAACCAACCAAACCTATTACAAAGGCAAAGAATGCTGCATTAGTTGCTGATATTTCACCTTGAGGCAGAGGCCTCTTGTCAGTTCTTTTCATAGAAGCATCAACATTTCTATCAATAATCTGATTTACAGCTGCTGCAGATCCTGCACATAAGCCTATTCCCAATAGTGAACCAAATATTAAAGATACACTTGGAACAGTATCACTAGCCAAAAGAATCCCAACAAGAGCAGTAACTAACATCATATAAACCACATTTGGTTTACAAAGCTGATAGTAGCTCTTTATTCTATTCATTTTTTCCAAGCCAAATAATTAACTGTTATTGTTGCTACAAGCAAAGCAGCGGCAACTAAATTGTGAGCAATAGCTACATACAAAGGCAAAATATATATAACATTAATTATTCCAAGTGAAATTTGAGTTAATAGCAGTATGCCTAGGGTTGATGCCATTGGCGCAGCATTAGAAAACCATAACTTAGATATTAAGATTAAAAAAACTATTGAAACAATTATTGCTGAAACTCTATGAGAGTAATGAATGGTTACTCTGGCATCATTATCAAGCAATCCGTATAAGTAATTTGGACCAACTTCCTGCCAAATATTAAAAGCATTTTTAAAATCAGTATCAGGGAAAAAAGTGCCCTGACAAGTTGGAAAATCAACGCAAGCTAGTGATGCATAATTAGTGCTAGTCCAAACACCGAGAAAAATTTGGAAAATTAAAAAAATAAATGCAACAAAAGATATCTTTTTAAGTTCTGGTACCCTCATGCTATTAACCAGTTCAAAATTACCTGCTTTAAGAAAAATAAAAAAGAATAAACACAGAGTTGTAAATCCACCAAATAAATGAAGCGTAACTATTATTGGGAGCAGCTTTAAGCTCACTGTTAAATAGCCAAATAACCCTTGGCAACAAATAAATATAAGCAGGCCTAAGGACCACCATTTAAGATTTCCAGAATCTTTTGCTCTAAAAGAAATAACCGTTAATGCAATTGCAAATAGCCCTAAAACTGCTGCAAAATATCTATGAACAACCTCTGGTATAGCCTTGTTAATATCGTAAGGAAATTCTGGGAAACGGCTTTCAGCTAGAGCAACCTCAGCTTCAGTTGTAGGAAATACTACAAAACCATAACAACCGGGCCAATCTGGGCACCCTAATCCAGCATCTACTAATCTCGTCCATGCTCCAAGAGCAATAACAACAAATGCAAAAAGAAAACCAAATAATGAAATATTTCTTATATTAGTCATTTATATCAACACCTTTAAGTCTTTTAAAATTAATTTAGGATCAAGCTCCTGATCAAAATACATTACAGCTCTGCCATATGGGTCTATTAAAAATATGGGGTTTGTTTCATTTAAATCAATTCTTGAATTTTTTTGAAGTACGTTTAACAAAACACCGCTCTCATCTCTAAATATATCAACCCTTGGGTAATCATTTCTTATTGTATTAAGATCTGATTCAAGGTTTACGTCGGAATAAAATGCTAATCTTTTAACTCTGTATATGTCCCTATTTAGAGCAACATTAAGCTGACGCATCAAATACAAAGATTTATCCGCTTTTGTTTTTTCTGTTATGTAAACCGCCAATACCCACTTGCCATCATCAAAGCTCAATTGTGATGCGTCATTAGAAATTTTAATATTTTCAAAAGAAAAATATTGATTAAAAAAAACACCATTATTTTTTGTTGCGTCAGGCTTATAACCAAAATAAAAATATAATGATGACGTAGTAATAACTAGTATCGGTGTTAGTAATATAAATGTTAAAAATAATTTATTCTTCATTTTTAAAGCTCGTTAAAATAAACATAAATGTTAAAACTAAAAACATGGTAAACCACTGTGAGGCATATCCATAATGCTTTGATGGCAATATATTGGTTGGAATAATTTCAATATACTCTAGGCTATCAATCATAAGAGGATCGGCTAAGAAGATAAAATCATAAAATTCTATTTCTAGACCTTTTTCAATAGCTTCAATATTACTTGATTGACTTAGATAGGGTTTTGTTTTGGTTATAATCTCATCGCCAAGTACAAGTCCTAGCTCTGGTGAAACTAATATACCTGCTACTTCGAAATCCATTTTTGAAATTGAGACATCAGGGAGCACTTCTCTGGAGGTTTCTCTCTGTACCCAACCTCTGTCAACTAAGATTGGTTCGTTTATACCCTCAACTTTTGCAGGAGTTAAAACTTTATATCCAGGTATACCTTTTAAAATTACATTGTCGATATAGATATTAAAACTATCAAAGAACTCTCCAGAAAGCTTAACCCTATCCCATTTTTTTGGCTCATCATTTATTGCTGAAGCTTCTGCTTTGGATCTTGTCTCAAATTGTTGAAGAAGTTCTGTCTTGCTTATGCCTCTTTCTATTTGCCAAAACCCTAAAGCAATAAATACTATAGAAAAGAACACATAAAAAATTAAAATTTTTAAATTAGGCTTAAAAGTTTTCTTGTTCATAACAATTATGAATTAAAATATAAAGATGCTTAGAACTTTAATTGCTGTTGTCATTATACTTATATTCATTTCATTAATATCTAGCTTGGTATTTCTTCTTAAAGATCAAGGTAAAAAAGATAGCAAAAGAACAGTTTACGGATTAGGCGTAAGAATCTCTTTGGCTGTTATTTTAATTATCTTGGTAGCTTATGGTCTTTATACAGGGGAGCTTGGTAACTCAGTTCCTTGGTAATTAAAGAATATAAACAAATAAAAATAGCATTACCCATACAACATCAACGAAGTGCCAATACCATGATGCAGCTTCAAAACCAAAATGATCATGATCTTCAAAATGATTAAAAAATACTGATCTGCAAAGCATAACGCTAAGCATTACGCCACCCATCATCACATGGAATCCATGGAAACCGGTTAGCATAAAGAAAGTTGATCCGTATATGCCTGAATTAAGTGTTAAACCGTAATGAGCATATGCTTCATAATACTCAGCTGCTTGAAGTCCTACAAATATTAAAGCAAGGCCAACTGTGGCACCTAACCATCTATTGAATTTTTTTCTATTGCCATTTTTTAAACCCAGGTGAGCAATATGAACTGTTACGCTTGAAGATAATAGAACTATTGTGTTCCATAGCGGCAGCCATTGGAGTACATTTGACCATCCTGGCCAAGCCATGGATTTATCAGCCATAGCAAATGCTGCATTTTGGTCTGGGGTAGCAATTAATGGCCAAGAAGCTTCAAATCCATTCCATAAATCAACAGCAGCAATTTGAGAGCCTTTTTCTCCTATACCGCCTAGCCATGGAACTGCAAAACTTCTGACATAAAATAATGCTCCAAAAAAAGCTGCAAAAAACATGACTTCAGAAAAAATGAACCATGCCATGCCGTAAACGTAAGATTTTTTTAACTGAGCGCTATCAAGGCCTGCTAAATGCTCTTGTACAACTTTTCTAAACCAAAAGAACAATGTGGCAATGAGTGAAGCAAATCCTGCGTATAAAATATAAGATGATTTACTTCCTTCAACACCTAAATTATTGATGGTGCTAGATGCTCCCATTACTAATAAAAATAATGATACCGCTGCAAAAATAGGTAACCTACTTTGCTCAGGAACATAATAATTCTCAGTGCTCATTTTTTACTCCATACCCATGTTATGATGGGCTAAATCCTCGTTATTATAATCAGTAATGTCAAAAATAGTATATGACATTACGATGCTATTTATTGAATCAGGTAAATCGTTTGAAACCAAAAGCCTAACTGGTAGGTATGCTTCTTCACCTGGCTCTAAAACTTGTTGCTCAAAACAAAAACATTCTAATTTTTTTAGGTAATCGGCAGCATTAGATGGTGCAACGCTTGGTACTGCCTGTGATGTCATGGTTTTGTTGGTAGTATTTTTAACGTAAAAGGTTGTGGTGTAGTATTTTCCCGTTTCAATCTTCATAGATTTTTCAGAAGGATTGAATACCCATGGCATGTTTTCATTATTTGATGAAATAAACTGGAGGGCAAGGGGTCTGCTTTCCCCTTCTATAGATACTTCAGACTCGCTGGCTTGGAAAACTTTTCCATTTAATCCGGTTACTTCACAAAAAACATTATATAAAGGCACTAATGCAAAAGAGAAAAAAAACATCCCAACAACAGCTCCTATTAAGAGCTTTAATGTTTTATTCTTGCCTTGCACTTAATCTACCTTAGGTGGTGTTGAAAATGTATGATACGGAGCAGGTGATGCGACTGTCCACTCAAGCCCTCTTGCGCCTTCCCATACTTGATCAGTAGCCTTCTTGCCACCAATAACTGTTTTGAGAACTATAAATAAAAATAATATTTGTGAAACACCAAATAAAAAGGCTCCAACTGTTGATACCATATTCCAATCAGCAAACTGTAATGCATAGTCTGGATATCTTCTTGGCATTCCTGCTAGTCCAATAAAGTGCTGCGGGAAGAAAGTAACATTAACACTAATAAATGATAGCCAAAAATGTAACTGACCAAGTCTCTCGTCATACATATTTCCAGTCCATTTAGGTATCCAATAATAAACAGCTGCCATAATAGAAAATATAGCTCCTGGAACTAAAACATAATGGAAATGGGCAACAACAAAATATGTATCATGATACTGAAAATCTGCTGGAACAATAGCTAGCATCAGCCCAGAAAATCCACCTATTGTAAAAAGCACAACAAAGGCACATGCAAACAACATTGGCGTCTCATAAGTGATTGAACCTTTAAACATTGTGGTGACCCAGTTAAAAACCTTTACCCCTGTTGGAACAGCTATAAGCATTGTTGCCCACATGAAAAATAATTCAGCAGCCAAAGGCATTCCTACAGTAAACATATGGTGAGCCCAAACAACAAAAGACAATATCGCAATTGACAGCATTGCCCAAACCATAGATGTATATCCAAATAGAGGCTTTCTTGCAAATGTTTCAATGATATGAGAAACAATTCCAAAGGCCGGAAGGATCATTATATAAACTTCAGGATGACCAAAAAACCAGAAGATATGCTGAAATAAAACAGGATCTCCACCACCAGCCGCATTAAAGAAACTTGTACCAAAGTGGATATCCATAAGCATCATTGTTACGGCTCCAGCCAATACTGGCATTACAGCAATTAACAAATAAGCTGTTATTAACCATGACCAAACAAATAAAGGCATTTTCATTAAAGTAATGCCTGGTGCTCTCATGTTCATTATCGTAACAATTACGTTAATGGCTCCCATAATTGAGGAAGCTCCCATGATATGCACTGAAAATATAAAGAAAGTAACACTAGGCGGCGCGTATGTAGTAGAAAGAGGTGCGTAAAAAGTCCAACCAAAGTTTGGAGCTCCTCCTTCCATAAATAGAGACGACAGTAATACAAAAAATGCAAATGGCAAAATCCAAAAACTTAAATTATTCATTCTAGGCAGTGCCATATCAGGCGCTCCTATCATCATAGGCACAAGCCAGTTAGCTAAACCAACAAAAGCTGGCATAACGCCACCAAAGATCATTATTAATCCATGCAAAGTAATCATTTGGTTGTAGAATTCTGGTTCTACTATTTGCATGCCTGGCTCAAACAACTCAGCTCTAATAACCATTGCCATTGCTCCACCTATTAAGAACATAGCAAAACTAAACCAAAGATATAAAGTACCTATATCTTTATGGTTTGTTGTATATAGCCAACGAGTTAATCCCTTTGCAGGGCCATGATGATGTTCGTCGTGATGATTTTCTATTACTGCACTCATTTTCTAACCTCTAATTAAATTTTTGGTTTTTTATAATCTACGATGTCTTTTGGTAATACTATTTCTCCGTCACCGTTCTCTGCATTACCCCATGCTTGACGTGTATAAGTTATAACAGCTGCAAGCTCTACTTCTGATAAGTAGTCAAAAGAATTCATTGCTGCGCCTTGAACTCCTTCCATTAAAATTTCTATATTTCTTTCTTTATCATTCATAACAATGTCACTGCCAGCTAACGCAGGAAAAATACCTGGTATTCCTTGACCATTAACCTGATGGCAGGCAACGCAATTAACTTGATAAACCCCTTCACCTCTCGCACTAAGTTCTTCAGCGGTCCAATCTTTTTCTGTTAGTTCAGCTAATTTATATGCTTCTTCTTTTTTTGTATTTACCCAAGAATCATACTCATCCTGCTCAACAACCTTTACAACAACGGGCATAAAACCATGATTCTTTCCGCAAAGTTCAGTACATTTACCTCTATATATACCTGGCTTATCTACGACCGTCCATGCTGTATTAACAAATCCAGGAATTGCATCTTGTTTAATAGCAAAATCAGGCACCCACCAGGAATGAATTACATCATTAGCTGTTATTAGAAATCTTACTCTTTTGCCAGCTGGAATTACTACAGGTTCATCAACCTCTTGTAAGTAAAATTCACCTTTAGGTACTAAGTTATATATCTCGTCTAGATCAGTGCTTAAATTAGAGAAGAAACTAATATCATCTTCAAGGTACTCATACTGCCACTTCCATTGGTAACCAGTAACATGAATATTAATATCTCCTTCCTCATCATCATATATTTTGATTAGTGTTTGTGATGCTGGAATTGCCATAAAAATTAGAATAAGGAAAGGAACTACAGTCCATGCAATTTCAAGCTTTGTGCTTTCATGGAAGTCAGAAGGTTCTGGGTTTTTCTTTTTAGTAAATCTCCACATTGAGTAAAACATCACACCAAAAACGATTACACCAATTACCACACATATCCAAAAAATAAGCATATGTAGCTCAAAAACTTCTTCACTAACAGCAGTTGACCATCTAGTCAT
>Ga0213859_10000316_pt1 | contig 21946 bp, 4 predicted proteins | sample PICome_2_FD_160133 | JGI IMG/M metagenome (GOLD analysis project Ga0213859, IMG submission 160133) | Coastal seawater microbial communities near Pivers Island, North Carolina, United States - PICO304 | ecosystem: Environmental > Aquatic > Marine > Coastal | place: USA: North Carolina | collected...
GTTTAATCCAATTGTTAATCCAGCATTGTTTTGAATGGTTAAGGCACCCACTGTGGTGTCATCACTGTCTGAAACCAAATATTGATCTGCTGTTCTCACAACACCATTACCATCAACTAAAGATTGTGCTATTGTGGCTGTTCCTACATATTTGTAATCTGTGCCTACAGTATTAAATCCTTTTTGAATTGTGCCTGTTGCGTTGGTGCTAGTAACAAGTTCTTGTATTCGTGCTGTGGCAATTGGAGTAAATGTTGCGTTGGCATGTACACCCACAAGATTACCACCAACAAACATTTTGACCACAGTTTGCGTGATGTTTTGTGTGTCAATAATACTTTCAACTTGGAATCCTGATCTGCCTTGTGCTGTTGAATAAGCAGGTCCAACCAACTGTAATCTTACGCCATCAAAGAAATACATTTGACTTTTTGTGCTGTCTATCCAAAGATCACCTGCCACCATGTTGGGCTGTTGTTCAGCCACTGTGGTTCCGCCAGATGAAGTAAACGCAGAGCCATTGTATACTTTTAATCTATTTTCTGATGTGTCATACCAAAGTTGTCCTCTTATAGGATTTATAGGAGCAGATGTGTTGGCAAAATTTTCCAGCAATTGAATAAAGTTTTCGTTTAATACTTCACCAAATCCAGAATAATTTCTTCCGATCAGTGTAAGGTCACTTGAACTGGTATCCAGTTGACCATCTACTAAATCTACAAGTAAACTGCCATCTGTTTTGTTTAATTTATAACTCATTACTCTCCTGTACCTCCAGTGTAAATTATGTAATTCAATGTTAAGTATGGATTCATCACATCCATTGCTTGTCCTATTGTGCCATCAATGCCACCCGAGTTAGGTAACTGCTGAGCACCATTGGCATTGGATAAATCTGGACCACTTGTTGTGGTAACTTCTGGATCTGTAGAAGCACCTGATATATTTCTGGTGCCAAAAAATTGATCGCCATTGTTGGCTCTTAAACTGTGTTCGTGTTCCGGTAAATTTTCTTTGGCAATTGTTTTCTTTTCATTACCAGCACCTAAACCTAAACCATCTGCTGTTGGCGAGGTCACTCTGTCTGCTGAACCTTGTCCTAGTCCTGGGTTTGTCATATTGTCTTTACCTAGTGGGAATCTTCCTCTCAAATCAGGCAATTTAAAAACTGATGTGTTTGCTGGTGTTCCATATTGTGTTCCTATTACTTGGAATAAAGAATTGTAAACTGATCTTTGGACTTCAGCGCCATCACAAAACAGCCAATCTGCAGGAGCAGTTGCACCAGCAAACATGGTGATAGATCCTACAGGTGGAGTAGGTATACCGTTTGTGATAGCACCCACTGTGGTTTTGAATATGCCTGTTGTACCCGATGTTCTGTTAATAATAATTTCATCACTCACGTTGCTTGTGGTGGTAAGTGTTTGACCACCTATGAATGTGTTGCTGATAGATGTGTTAAATGTTTTTGTTGTTCCGCCTGTTTGTCCATCAAAAGAAATATCTGTCGCTGTTACATCACCAGACAATCTAAAAGTTGTTGATTGTGCCAACTTGTCAGCAGTGGTGGCTGTTGATGCATTTCCTGTGATACTGCTTGTTACAACACTGCCTGCTTGGATTTGATTTGCCCATATTGTGTTGTATCTGTTTGTAGAACTTCCAACATTGTAAGTTAAGTTTTGTGATGGCAGAATAGTTTGTGCTGTGATGTTGCCACCGAATGTGCCTGACCCGCCCACATTGGCGTCAAGTGCAACACCTAATCCACCTTTAGAAACAATAGCGCCTGAGCCAATGTTTATAGATGAAGTTGTTGCGTTTGATATTATTGTGCCTGATGCTAAAACGTTGCCTGACACATCTAATGCTTCAGTAGGGTTTGTTTTGTTGATACCAACTTGTCTCTGTGAACTGATTCTCATCACAGTAGTTGTTGAACCTTGATTGTTCAATCTAAAATCTATTTCTTCATCTAATGTTCCCAGTTGGATTATTCCTGCTTGGTTTTCCACAAACACACGGAATGATCCTGCGGCACCAACTTCTAAACCGTCATCTGTTTTGATTTTGATCGGAAAGTCTGTTAATGAAGTTGTATCTGATCTTAAAAAGTTTCCTGCGGCAACTGTTGAATTTCCAACAACCAATGCTTCTGCTTTTTCAGAAGTGCCATACAATTTGTTAATGCTGTCACCGAAATTAATTGAACTTAAATTTACTCCTGGATTAATTTGTGAAAAACCAGGTATAGTAACTTTGGGTGTGAATGAATCTTTCGCTATTATTGCCACTACTTTGGCATCAACTTCTAATTGAACTATACTGTATGTTAAATCGTCTGTGCCTATTACAGTGACAGGAGTTGCTCCAGTGGTTAATCCTTCACTGTATTGTGGTCCAATCAGTACCCAACCAGATCCTGTAAACAAATACAGTTGTTGTGAATTTGTGTCAACCCAAAGATCTCCTGAAATACTTTCTGATGCACTTGGTTGATTAATTGCTTTTTTCAATCCACCTGAGGCTACCCAATTGGCACCATCATAAATTTTTAATTGGTTTACACCTGCTGTGGTATCAAACCATGTTTGACCTTGTATAGGTCTTAAAGGTGCTGAACTGTTGGCAAAATTTTCTAATATCTGTAAAAAGTTTTCCGCTATGACAGTGCCATAAGAAGTTGTGTTCTTACCTGGAAAATTTATACTGGTTTCGTTGTTTACTGTGTTGTCTTCTACTGTGATTGTGCCTTTGTTAACAGCATCAGTAAAACTAATTGTGTATGCCATTTATTACCCTTCGTTAAAACCTGTCAAACTTTGTACTCTTACTGTGTAATCAATCTGTATTAATCTATTCAAACTTTTTTGTACAGGATGAAAAATAACGTGTGTTAGCAATTTGCCCGTGCCATCAGGTGAATAACTTACAAGTCCTAATTCATCAAACACATATAAACTGTCTGTGGCACTTGCGGCATCCACAGCATCTTGCCCATTTGGTTCACCATAATCCAACAAACAAGTTACAAGAACATCTGTGTAGTTCGTGCCATTCACGTGTCTTGTTTCTATCTTATTTCTTTGCGGATCTAAGTTTGAAACTGATCTGTCATCAACAATTTTGCTGTATGTTTGATTGTATAATGTAGCATTTGTACCTGTTGAGTTGGGAGTTAGATATGTGATAATTCCTGTGGGATCAACTGATGTACCTCCATTACCAAATGCCATCGAATTAATGAATCCTTGACCTTGGTTAGCAACACTTTCTGCCAATGCCACACTCATATTTTCATAGTGGATAGCATTTCTTTTGTTCACAAAAACCTTGTTGGATTCTGGATCGTGTATCTTGATATGTCCTTGTATTAGTACACCGCTGTTTTCGTTAATTTTGCTCATTTTCGCTCCGTTTTACCATTGTATTTATTGCGGCACAGCCACTTCTTTTTGACGTATGAACCTTGCTATGTCATTCTCCGTCTGAGATAGTGGATCTGAGCCTGTTTGCCATATTTTACCCTGTTTTCTAACCAACACAATTTTAGCATTTTCGGCTGGTGTTTGTGTGAATGTTATCCTAGCAGTTGTGCCGTCCACTGTGAAGTCTGCAGGCACAGTTTCATCTGCTTCTGGACTGTCTTGTCCCAGAGTAGGATTGTATACACTGATAGCATTTTTACGCATTCTTTTGCCACCAACAAACAATTCAAACTGATTAACATTGGCTGGCGTAAAGCCAATGTTTAATATGTTGTTTACCACATCTGCTCCTGTGTAAGTTTCAGATATGAATTGATCTTGATAAGGTACATTTTGGAATGCACTCTGATCGTGTACTTCTGTGTTGGCATGGTGCACTTCTGCTATACCTGTACCAAAAGTTCCTCTTCTTAACTGCTTTAAACTGTTGCCATCTTTCTGATAGTACTCAATTCTTTCACCATCTATGAAAATTATGCCAGGCAATTGTGAAGCCACACTTGGTTCTGTGATGCCTGTGGCATCGGTCAGCACAATTTCCTTGTCATACCAGTTCAAGTTTTGTGCCAAGAAGTATTGTCTATCATCACCTATACGTTTGAAATGTGTTCTGTTCATCACATCTTTGAATTGTCTGTAAGCAAATTTGCCTATGAATGATGGTGCTGTGAAATGTATCACATCTATTTCATCATTCTGTGACAATGTTCTATTAATTTTCAAATACATCTGATCATTGGAAACTGTGTAATCTATACTAGGTGCTAACCATTCACCATTTACACACACCCAAACATATTGAGCATCAACTGCCGGACGATTTAGTTGTATGACTCCATTGGTCAATTGATTGTATTGATAATAATCTTCTGTGTTAACTGTGATAGTTAATTTTGCTACCACATCCAATTGAGATCTGTCTATGTTTTGTATATCATGATTACTGAATTGATATGCTGTGATGGTGCTACCTTGAGCAGGAGCAACACTGAAACTTAATGTGCCTGTGTCGGTCACAGAATATTCTCCGTTTTCAACATAAACATCTAATATGTCTCCTGCAACACCAACTCCGCCTGTCAAAGTAACACTGGAGTTGCCTGGATTCCAAGTGTATTCTGCGGCTGTTAATTCTTTGTTGTTTAGATATGCTCTCACATCTGTGGTATTGATTGTGCCTGGTAGTAACTGCCAATTTTTAAATTCATATTCTCTCAAGGCACCGACTGTGTGTTTCTTATGGAATCCACTTCTCAACACATTGTCGTTCACTTTTACAATCACATTGTTTGTGAAAGGTGTCTGTGTGAAAGGTGTTGGATTCAATTGATATTGTGTGGTGCTACCATCACCTGTGTAAATGTTTTGTGTCACTTCGCTGAATGATTGTGATTCACTTGCGTACACCACAATATTGATCACACTGCTTTGTGCTGGTGCTGTGTTAAATCTTACAGCAACTCTATTAGCAACAGCATATGAAGAGTCTGTTTCTATCACTGAATAATCTTGATCCACGCCATTCACTTTCACAAATGTTTGAACACTGCCTTCTGTGTATTTTGCTCTTGTGACAAATTCTGTTGTGCTACCATCACCTGTGAATGTGTCCACATCCAATATTGACTCACCATTGTTGCCCATTGTGATAAAATTGATTTTGTCACCTGAATTAGGTGCTTGATTGAACACAATGTTTTTGTTGGCATAATCAACTGTAAATGTGTCGGTGTCTTTTAGAATGTTGTTCACACTTAAGAAAATTGCTGTGTTGCTTTGTGGTGTGTCAACAAATGAATACTCCACTGTTGTTCCGTCACCAATGTAATTGTAACTGTTTATTTTAGATCCTGTGTTGGCTCCTCTGTCATACACTTGAATATCCAAAGTATCTAACACTTGTCCTGGCACAAACTCTTCTGGTCCTTTTGAAGAAGTTTCTGTGACAAAACCATCACCGTCTATGTTGATGTCTTCTGCATTGATACCTTGTGCTGTGGAGTATGCTAAATCTCCACCTTTCACCAATGTGTCCACTGCACTTGGATCTGGAAGGTATGAACCATCGCTTGTGGATTTTCTCACAATTATAACATCTTCATCTTCTGTTTCTAGAGCACTGATGTCTACAGTTTTACTTGATCCGTCACCTTGAATTGAATTTATTTGTGCCAATTCGTTTGAAGGATTACCGGCGTCAAAAGCAGGATCATCCACTCTAACACCATTTTGATAAATGTGATATTCAACACCTTGTTCCAGTGTTTTTGAAAGATTTAATACTTGCGTACTGCCATCTAAATAGAAAACTTCATCTTCATAACTTTCATCAAAAGTATCCCATTCACCCTGCATGTAAGGTTCGTTGCCCCAGCCTGATGTGTCTTCGAATCCTATGCTTCGTACTTCAACTCCGCCATAATCTATTCCATCAATCACTTGAGCAAGTTCTTTGCCTGGCATTCCAGCAGTTGGTTGATACAGATCGAATCTATCCGCAGTGTTCAGCACATCTTCATTGATTTTGTATGTGATCGAAATTGAAGATAAGTTCGCTGGTGGCAATATAAATTGAATATATCCTGTCTGTCTAGCATACGATTTTGTTGTGTCATCGTCATTGCCATAAGTGAACGTGCTTTTTAATTGATTGATATCATTAACTAACACTTCGATAGTGTTGGTGCGTAAATCCATTGGCCATTTCAATTTAAATTTGATTTGGCTGTTATTACCTGTAAATGTTTCTGTTCTTTGTAAACTTGTAATCAAAGTTGTGCCTGTGTTTCGATCAAATTTAATTCCTATGTGAGATGTTCTAGGTAAACTTTCTCCCAATACAGCACTGGCTTTGGCTTGTATGCCTGTCGTTGAACCACTTAATGTTACAGTTGGAGATGAAATGTATCCATTACCACTGTTAGTCACATTTATTCTAGTAACTTTTCCATTTTTAATGTATGCTTTAGCAGTGGCGCCCATGCCACCTCCACCTGTGATTACCACTGCTGGTGGATTTTTGTATTCTGATCCTTCGTCGGCAATGTTGATTGCTGTAATTTTGTAGCCAATATTGTCTTTCCAATTTTTATCCGGGTATGTATTGATGTTTTCTGCTCCTACCAATGTGTCATCGACCACAGTCACTTTGGACGGTTCAATTTTTCCGTTCACATATTTTGGTGGCAGATCAAAATCAGTTATTACAGAATTTGTAGGTTCTGTTTTTTGATAAGAACTTACATATTCTCTTATTTTAGACTTGTAAGGTTTTACTTCCTGAACATAATCTTCATAGTTAGATAAATTATCATTTTTAAAAGTAATTTTTTGCTCTAGTTCTCCAACATTGTGTTGTGCTTTGACAAAACTGGTTTTAAATACAAAATCATTTATTTTATTTTCCGACAGAGCATATCTTATGCCAGCAAAATATAAATTGTTATATTCAACTGATAATTCTTCTACAAATATTTTATCTCGAACAGTTTCTAGTATCACACGTGTTTCTTGAATAGGCTGTCTATCATAAAGTTGTATGTCAAAACTGTTGGAATCAAAGCCAACATTGCCGCTGTACACATACAGTTTGTCAGAGAATTGTATGGTTCCGTTCTGTCTTCCAATGGTTTCATAATTTACTGTATAATCTACATCTGTTTGGTCATCAACTTTTTTCAGTAATAACCAACCTCCTGATCCTATATTGTTTATTTTTACAATTTGTCCTATGGTATCACTCAAAGCATTAACCTGATAACTTTGTGAAACCACGTGATCGATTGCTGTAAATTGATTGTAACCTGTTGCGTACCAGTCAGCATAATTCCAATATAGATTTACATTGTAGGCTTGTATTTTAGATTTAGACCAACCATCACCTGCCACATAATTGTAGATAGCCCATTTGCCATCAACTGTGCTGTCTAAATTTACTAGAGCACTGAACGTTCTAATCTGGATAGTGGTTGTGCTGGAATAATTTTTCCCTTGAGATAATACTCTAGCACTGTTGACAGAGCCGTTATTGTCTATGGTCAATCCTATTACAGCACCTTCTCCTGTGACACTTTTAATTCTGTATGTTGGCGCAGATTTATAACCTTTTCCTGGCGCTGTGACAACAGCATCAATTATTTTGCCATTTTCAACTGTTACATTAATTGAAGCAGGATCCACAGAACCTATTCCAACAAAGTCTAAATCTTTTTCTGTGTCTACAACAACGTCAAATAGTCCAGTGTTAATTTTTGGTGCTGGCTCAGATTGTGTCAGTGTTGTTAAATTAACCTCATCTACAATTAAATTCTTAATCAACACAGAATTAATTCTTTCAATAGTTTGTTTTAATGCTTCTTGTTTGTCTGCAAACCAACTCTGTCTAGGATTTTGTAATGTTCCATACTTTAATTTGTCACTTAAATTAACATCAGGTACAGCATTAAAATTTTCATCATAGCCAATTAAACTGTTAAACCAAACAGTTTCAATATCTTTAGGCAATTTACTATCAGCATATCCTTCTGTCAATAAAGCATATTCTTTATGTGTATTATTGTTAGAATCTATAGTTTTTAATCTAAAACTTATAACAGTATCTGTGCCTTGTATGAATTCATTACAATTTACAATAGCAAATTTATTTTTTCCAAATACTGTTACATATTTGTAACCTTGACTTCTTGGATCTTTAATTAATTTTTCAACAGCATTAGCACTCAACGTTCTTGATTCGATCTGAGGTGTGGTTGTTTTTCCTTTAACCCAGAAATAATATCTATTAGACATAACACCAGCCACCTTGTCATAAACTTTTTTAGTGACAAAGTCTGTTGGATTAACAACAGTGCCTGTAATACCTAATGCTTCACCTTCTGCTGATTCGCTGATTGAGTTGTATTGAGTAGGCGTATAAACCGATTCAGTCCATTCATGCACATCAATTGTGGCGCCTACAAATAGTTTGTTCCAATAAGAATTGTTAAAAATAATGTTGCTTTGATACGGATTATAGTATTGTGCTTTGCTGATGTCCCACCATAGTCTGCCAACTTGCGTTTTGTCCCAATGGTTTGTTGTATCCATTGAACCAATTTCTGTGGTAGAATTGTAAACAGCAGGATCGTAATTGGTTTTGTAATACAATTCTGCTTCTGCTGGTCCAGGAATTTTTCCAAATATAGGATCAACATAGTCTAATCTTGTTAGCAATTTATTTGTGGATTTACTGTACAAGAATATGCCATCAATTTTTGATAGGTCAACCTGATCAATTCCATCATCGCTTTGATGCAGATTCGTCCAATTAGATTCTGCAGGCGATTTTCTAAAGTCAACCACAGTGCCAACCTGTTCACCTTCTAACTGTAATCTTGGTAAACCTATGTAAACATGATTGTTGTTGACCAATAAATTTGTGCCAAACTGATCAAATGATGCGTCATAACTGAATTTTTCAGCATATAACAAAGTGTTTTCAAATTTTTCAAACAGATGTAAAGCACCAACATCGTATCTTGTGTCTAATGCTGTTGATCCGTCATCTACTTGTTGATCACCTTTAAGAGAAGCAACAGCCAGTGTGTTGCCACTGAACGACAATGTGTTACCAAACTGTTCTGACGTTTCTTTGTCTGGACTCACCAGTGTTTGATTTAAATTGTAAGTGCCTGTGTCATTGTTTGCTTTTTTGTAAAGATAAACAACACCCATGTCAACAGCACTCAAATCTTTTAATGGAGAGCCAACAGCAATCAATTCACCGTCTCCTGATATACTGACGTCTGAACCGAAGTCTATGGTAGGTGCCGAGTCATCTGGTGCTGTGATTGTTTGTTTAAATGTGTAATGATCTGAATCCAATCTATATACTGTGACGTCTTGTTGAGCATCGCTGTATTGATTGGTGACCACAAGATTAACACCATTTGTGTCCACATCAAACGTGTTGGCAAATTTAATCAATTTGCTTTGATTTAAAGTTGAATCGCCTTGTAATTCTATTCCACTATCATTTGGAACATATCCTAAGAAATCGGTATGACTGTCTTGTAGTTCCCATAAATCTGGTGACCATGCCGCGGCACTTATGTTAGTTTTTGCTTTGAACAATTGATTAGCAAAAATCACTAATTCATCTTTTAAGTAATCTGTTGTATCATCAAATTGTCCCATGTACATTTCGTCAACACCTAACCACCAATTTTTGTTTTCGTTATATTTGATAAAATAAATTTTGCCTGGAAGGTTATTCGTGCCATCACCTTCAGCACTGATAAATGCCACAGTGGTGCCTGCTACATCTCTAAGTTGAATTTTTGTACCCAATCTCAATCCAGTTTGAGTTTCTGGAACTGTGAATGCTGAATTATATTGGAATAATCCTTGTGTATCTTTTTTGTAAACTAAAAATGCTCCTTCGTTTGTAAAAGAACTTGCTGTTCCTTCGCCAATTGGAATGTTGTGAGTTTGAGTCCAATCTTTATTTTGACTGCTAGGTATGTTTGCTGTTTGCGGAATACCTTGTACATTTTCAAACTCATCCCATATCCAATATTCAATATCATTTACAAGATATGAAGCAGGATTGCCTGAGGCTGTTATTGATGCTGTGTGTTCAAACACAAGAATATCTCCATCAGTTGAACTTGATTGCACCGTTTGTTCAATTGATCCCAGCAGTCTATCTACACCGCCTCCCAATCTTGTGATTGTTGAATTGACGCCTGCGTTGGATCCTAAACTAAATTGTTTAGAACCTGCCTGATCAACAGTGTTCCTTGCATTTTTAAAGTAAACTCTTATTTTTTCTAGTGCTATAAATTGAACAAATGTAACATCTGCTTCTACAAAAGTTGTAGGATCATATATTCTGTGTATGCCTGCTTCAGGAAAATAATAGTTTGCGTTGTTGTCCGGCTGAGAATCTATGTCAATGTATCCTTCCCATATATCAACAACTTCTTTTAGTCCATTAGTGTCTTCCTGGTTGATGTTCAAATCCCCAAAATCAAAAGCACCTTGATCAACGTTGTTGAACCAAACACTCATTTCATTGGTAGAATTGCTTGAATCTAATCCGCCATCATGAGCTATATCATAGCCCGTTCTCACAAACCATTTATTGCTAAAAATACCCACAGGTGATGGATTTATTTGCCAAGTGTTGTTGGCTGGATTGATATAATAACTTTGATAATAGGTGCCTATTCCAAACTGTGATTTCACCACAGGATTTTGAGGAGTGATTGGAGCAATTGGCTGTTCCAATGAACTGAAAAATCTATTTGTATCTCTGGTTTCGTTGAGTAGTTTAATATCTTGTACCACTAAATTTTTACTTACGTCACTACCAGCATTGGTACTCACATTGGCGCCTGTGCTTACTTTCCACCATCCACCTAGATGATCATAATCTTCTGTGTTTACTCTTGTGTAATCGCCAATAGGTAATGTGTCTAATAATAAAGTACCACTGGCAGAAAATACGCCGCTTGTGTTTGATAGATACAACAGTGTTTTTGACGCTACTTTTCTAAAATACACAATGGTACCTTGTGCTGAATCTGTAGTAACAACACTAGATAAAGTTGGATCAATTAATGTTAAATCTATTTCTAGTATTTCATCAACCTTTTGTTGAATAGAAATTTCTGCGCCATCGAAAACATTGTCTTTTATTGTGGGAGACGATACTCCGTTGAATGGCTGATTGACTGCCTTGCTATAATTGTTTCTATCTATAGGATATTCTGTACTGAAATCAAGATATTTTAAAACCAATTTGTCACCGATTTTTGTTGCTGTGTATTGATCAGCAGATGCTCTTATTAATAAATGATCAGTGGTTTCATTTGGAAACACACTGTCACCAATCAACAACGAAGTTGTAGCAAATCCTATATTTTCTTCATAAAATGCGGAAGCGTCCACAGTGGAAAATAAATCTGCCGCCACAGCGCCTTCTATTTGGTTTGTTGCTCTCCAAAGTTGTTGCTTGTATTGAACAATATTTCCCACATCGTAATTTGCTGTTGGACTGTACACACCTTTGTACTCGGTTTTTAAATTTGAGGCAGTTGGAGCACCTATAACAATAAAATTGCCATCAGGAGATACATCAACTGCTTGTCCAAAATTGCTGTTAGGTCCAAATAAATCAAGTCTGATCAAAGGATCTGTTGTTGGTGCTTCAATTGTTTGAAATAGTCTTAGTGATCCACTTTCAGTGCCTCTTGTGAACACATATATTTTTCCATCTTCATCTGTTGGTTGACTCACAATCACCACAGAATTTTGTTTATTTGCGGCAATCACTGTGCCAAAACTTTCATCACCTGATTCACTGGCAGAACTTATTTCATTATGAGTTTTGAAAACAAATTTATTGTTTACTACTTTCCATTTGCCATCATCACTTTCATCTATCCAGAATTTTTCGTTATCCTTCAATCCTTCACTGTTGATCACAGTGTTAATATCATTGATAGAATTAAGTCTGTGTGTTATGAATCTTTTGATTAATCCTTCTGCTGGATCTACTGTGACAAATCCTTCTTTGTCTTCACACACAATTTCAGTGCCGTTTACAGATGTACATTTTAAAATATAATCGGTGTTATCAGCATGGACAACAAAAATTTCTCCCACATTCATCACAGCATTTTCGTCTGTATTGACCGTGATTGTTGTTCCGTCTTTTACGATTGACACTGTTGTTTGTTCAGTGGTTGTGTATTTGAATACCGACCAAGTTTTATTGTAATTTCCAATCCAAACATAATCACCTTCACGCAATTCTGTAATTTTTGTATCAGTCAGCATGTCATCATATTGTGCTAAAGTCACTGTGATGTCAATTGGATTTACAAACCCTGCTGTTTTCACATAAGTGTCGGTGTTGTACTGCACAGGAAAAGGTGTATGTTGATAATTTTTAGGTGCTAGATAAGTTTGTCCTGATTGTATTCTATAAACTAAATCTGTTGTACTTGCTGATTCGTCACTTAATAAAATTGGTTGAGGATTTAATCTAATATTTGCCTCATTTAGTTTGTATTCTATTTCGTCAAAGGTATCAACAGCGCCATATTGTCCTTTGCGAATTGCCCATTCTTCGTAAAACTCAATACTTTCTTTATCAGCACTTGCTAGTGCATCAAACAGTTTGTTAAGAGCATTTGCTGTTCCTTTTTCTCTTATAAATCCTTGATAGAATTTGTATTGACTTACATCATCATTGATTATGTTTCTTAAATATTCTCTTGGTTGATATCCTATCAAATGCTGTGCAAGTTTTTGCTGTTCACTATCAAAATTATCTGTATCTAAATCATAGAAGTCAGCAAATTGATTGGTTTTGTAATCAAAGTTAGACAATAAACTGCTTTGCGGTCTTCCGTCTAATCTTCTCCAATCGCTGTCATTGAATTCTTGTGCGCCTTTAAGTTTTGCGTTGGCTGTGTAATAAAATTCTTTGTGTTTTACCACATCACTCATTGCGTAATCTGTGTATGGTTGCCATTCTTTTACTTTGGCTTCGTCAAACACAAATCCTGGAATGTTTAAACTGCCATCCCATTCTGTGATATAACCTAACAATTTGATTCTGTCTTGTTTGTATCCACTGGCAGGATCATATATTAAATCATTAAATTCTGTTCTGTTATCTATCAAACATACATGTTCCTTTTGTACAAGAGGTACCTTAGCAAAATATATTCCGTTTATTGTATTTTTTGTAAATAATTCAAATAGATTAGACTGTCTTGTAATTCTTAAATTCTCTTTGCTTAAATTTTTTCCGTCTTCCTTTAATATACCATATGAATAAAAATTATCCACCACATTGTCTGTCGTAGCAAATTCAGAACGTACAACTAATTTTTTACTGGCTGGACTTAGACTGATTACAGCGCCTTCATCCCAATTCTGTGTGGTCCAAAATAAAAACTCTTTGGCACTCAATTGCCAATTAGAGACTGTTTCTGTTTGTGAATCAAATTGTTCAAATTCAAATCCTTTTGATTTCAAATAAGATTCATAACCGAGAATCACATCCACAACTGCTTGTACACTGTCAAACACTGTGCCATATGGAATTTCTACAGTTTCATTTGTGATAAATCTTTTTCTAAACACAGCAGTAGCGCCACCTTCAATTGGTAACTCTACTAATTTTATGAATTTTGTAGCATCAAACGTTTCGTCGGCAATGTGTGTTTCGCTCGCCGCGTAAAATTCATTACCAAATTTTACATACGCACCGCTGTCATATCTTTTATTAGCACTCCAATTCACAAAAGAGGCACTTACACCACCAACTCTGACCACAGGGTCATTGTTTTGTTCAAACGGAACATGATATCTCACATACGGGTCATTTCTGTCATAACCTTTTAAACTAAATCCGCTGGATAATTTTTCTACAATTAAACCACTGTATGTTAAAATATCTATTGGTGTTGAAACATTGTAAATTAATTCATAATTTTCATCTGGCACAAACAAAGTTGTGTTGTTTACAGGCGTTTTACTGTCTAATAACAATTTAAAATTATTTTTATTGCTGTATCCTCTAATTTTGAATCCTATCTGCGTCTCTAACCTGTTGAATTGCTCTCGATATTCTGCGTAATTAGTGGTTAAATTTGTTTCAACCACTTCATAGATATAATTTATTAATCCTGCTGTGTATAATGCTGTGTTGTCACTGACACTGCTTGGAAACAATACGTCTTTAGGTCTGATTGCTACGGCATTGTTGTATACTATTTGTCCACTTGCATTTGTTTTTGTTCTGCTTATATCTAAGCCGATACCAATTGCTTTACATGGCTGATGAATAATATAACTTTTTAAAAGAGCAAAAGGATAATGTACACTTCTTCTCCATGCGTTTTCTATAGGCGCTTGATCACCAAATTTAAATTTTTGTTTTGTAAGTTGTAACACAGCACCTCTGGCGTAAGCACTGTCGAACGGACTTCTAATATTACCTTCACTATCAACAGGTATGTGATTGGTTAATCCTGCTCTTTTATATTTTTCTTTAATAATAATTTTTTTATTAGGTTCTCTAACTATGCCTTTTTCAAGGTCTTGCCATAAAATCAAATTATCTTTAGTGTATGGCGCAGGACCATAAACTGTTGACCACCAAGTAGGTTCTTCAGTAAATCCTAACATTTCCCATGGTGTTATGTTTGGTCTGTCTGTATCATAGGCATATTTGTAAACACCTCTCCAAAAACCTGCTAATTTTTCTCCATTGGGAGAAACCATGTTTGAATAATTCCATGTTAAACTGTTATCATCCGTTTGATATGAATTTGCTGTGTAATCTTCATTGCCAATGAATGTCAACCAATCATTGAAGTCTCCCAATAATGTTTTGTTGATTGATTCCTGCGTAAACTTGTTAGAAGCATTATCACGAGGTATGAACGTTGTAATATCAAATAAATCAGCATCATATGAAACCTTAATGTTGTTGTATATTCTTTTTTCTAATTCTAAAATTACATCATCTCTAAAGTCATTGAACGCAACAATAACACTACCATCGTGTCCTTGTATAACATTAACAGGCTCAACTGCTGTGGTATCTAAATATTTTTTTGGTGTAAACTTTGGATACAATCCTAATTTGGTTGGTGTTGCTGGAATGTGCGATCCATTTGTGGTCTCAAACTCATTGATAATGATGATGTCATCCAATGTCAATGTTTTTGTGACTTGTACGAAGCCATCAGCAAAATTATAATCATGTCCATACAATAACTGAGATCCGTTTAGGTACACATATACTGCTTTGTCTGAAAGTGATTCAAGACTGTGATTTTGATTCAAGGCAAAAAATTTATTATCCACATCAAGAACTTCGTGCTGTGTGCTTACAAATGCTCCTAACCCTAACATATCAGTTTGGAAATAAGGTAGACTGTTGTTATTGTCTTTGTTTAATTTCTGTAATATTTTGTCGACTATTTGAACTGGTGTTCCTTCAAATCCTAGGTCATCCATAGCACCAACAAATGATCTTTTAAACTTAAAGTAATCGTTTTGACTTTGTGAAATGGCATTGATTATATTGATTTGCTTATTGTTCAGCAAATATGATGATAACACCATAGGGCCACTATGCTGTAAAAATTTTCTACCGTATCCTGTGGCATTAGGAAAATCTCTTAAATTACTTACGCCTGGAGTTACTCCTTGTATATCTTGAAGTTCATTTGTGATAGTTTTAACATGATCCGTAACTTGACCAACTGTGAATGTTGTTAATTTTTCATTCAATGGATTGGATTGTAAATTAGTAGGAAATTCGTAATGTCCATTTTGATTTTTGGCTGTGGCGCTGGTGCTTCTTATTAAAACAACATCATCCACATTGAGATCATTGTAAAACTTTACATAAGCGATCGAATTAACTCTTAAAATATACCAGTCAACATTTTCATTTTGTTTTATGTTGTTGACAAACACATTTACTTGTAGATCATTCAAGTCACCGCTGTTGTCATACACGTCAATTGAAAAGTCATTGGTTTGTTTGCTGTTGGCTACATATTGTCTATTAACTTTTTGAAAACTTTCTAAAGGCGCTTTGACCCATCCATTTACTATTTTGAATTGTCCTTGAGCATTATATTGTTTTAAAAACCCTGTCTCTGAATTAAGCGTTCCACTTACTGTTTGAGATTCATACACATAAGATTGATTTACTAAATCAAAATTAAAAACAATATCGCCTATGTTTTCAACATTTAGATACTGTAAAGGAAAACCTAATTCATCATCATTCGTACCTGTGCCCACAGCATAAGAAAATATTTTGTTTCCTATAAAAGAACTGTTAGGATATAAAATACTGTCTTTGAAACTGTTTCCATCAGCATCAAACATATCAAACATAGGAGTTTGATTGACAGCAGTTTTTTCTTGTCCCAACTTCCATTCAGTATCGTAATAATACCACTTACCTTGATTCTTAACACCGTTTGTGACTAGAATAGTTTCACCTGTTGCAGGGTCACTGTTTAAAGTTTCTACTAAACTGATCTGTCTTGTGGTAACTCCATTTGATTCAAAGTCTATGAATTTAACTTCAAAAATTTTGTCTTTGACCAACGGATCTGTGTCAGCAGTGAATAAAATCTTCACACCATTTGTGACTGCTACACCGTCTACAAAAAATCCTTCTGAACCTTCTAAATTAGACATCACGTCTGTTGTCACAGTGTCTATAAAATCTACATTACCTTTACTAGATGTTCCAAAATCATATAATTTTAGACCTGGTTCAAATTCAATGATAGGTCTTCTTGCTCTTGTAGATTGATCTAAATTGGGCTGTTGTCCGTTTGCTTTAGAACTGGCTTCAATCACTGAACGATGAATCCATCTGTTGTGCCTACTCCAAGGATTTCTATCTGCTGATGCTCTGTTGATAACCACATAATCTTTGTTTAAAGCGTATGAAGTGGCTGTACCAAAACCAACTGTGTCAAAGTTTTGCGAATCAAAAGGTATAGGCACATTGTTGACAAATGAACTCACAACTTCTAAATCTTGTGCGTTGATCAGTTGGATGGAATCACCTACACCTTCAACATAATAATCTCCTTCAGCATAAGACTCTGGAGTCACTGTACCTGCAAAGTTCACTTTCATTCCGTTAGAAAGAGCAACTCCATCAGCAGTGGTATAATTCTTCTTGCCCAAAACTTCGTTTGCCACATCAATTGAAGAATTTTCATCAATGTCAAATATTTGTATCAATCCCCAAGCATTGATATCATTGGACGATCCGTAATACAATTTTTCAGGTGCTGTGTCTTTGACTTGAAAAGTAATGATACCTTTTTCGACACCTTGAACATCTATACCGTCTGTTACATTGTAACTGTCATCTAGAATCCTTTGTGATCTAATCACAAAAGGCAAGCCTTCAGAGTCAATATCAAATTTGTATGTTTGTCCTTTATATAATTTTAATGTAGGATTAGCGGTTAAACCATCTGGAGTTAGCACATAAGCATAATTGTCTCCTTGATCAGATTTTGTCACAGTGTATGTGCTGATCACATCACGTTGCTGTCCATTGATTGTTACTGCTGATGCTCCATATGGCATCCAAAAATATTCTCTATAATTTACAAATTTGTCCCAATCAATTTTAGGAGACCAAGCATAATATTCTTGTGCATTCAACACACTGTGATTGTCCACAGTGCCATTGTAGTTTTTGATTTGGTTAATAAAGTCTATGTAATCTGAATAAAAGTTTACATTGCCTAAATCATCTTTTTGTACAACGCTGGGTTCAAATTTATAATTTTCTCTATCTGAATTAACTTCAGGCACATATAAATCTGTAGACTTGTAAGCATCAGTTACTGTTCTTCCGTAATAAGCATTTAATTTTTCAAGAGTGCCTTGGGAAATCAGTTGATCAACTGTGCTGTGTAAAAACTTTTGATTGACTGGCGTTCTAAAATATTTAGGTAAAAATTCTGCTGATTCTCTTTTACCGTTATCTTTGCCTGCTGGCAACTCTAAATCTTTTTGATTGTTGTCGAATGCCATTAGTATCCACTTCCTCCACTAGAGCCTCCAGTTGAGTTTAATGTTCCGCTCAAAGTTGAAGCACTGGTTGAACTGGTTGTGATGTTACCGTCTGCTTTCAACTTGGATGCTGTGATGGCATCTATTATTTCAACGTCAGAAACTTTTGCTCCGCTGATAAAAATTTCATCATTTTCGGATTTTACTTCAAATAAACTGCCAAATGCTTTTGATCCTTGTTTAGGCACAATCACAAAAGTTGTAATGTCTGGTGCGAGTTGATTCATTACATATGTACTCAACTCTGTAAAGTAAAATGTATCTCCGAATTCCCAGTTTTCCAAAGCAAAGAATTCATTTATTGATTGTATCACTCTGCTTTTAATATCACTGTCATTGGTTACTTGATCAGCGTTTTTAACTATTTTAAAAGTGGCTTGTACATCAGTGTCTGCTTGTGAACCAAATAAAATTTTGTATTTTACAGGATGATAAATCACTGTGTCACTGATAGACTTTATTTTTGCCAAAGGTGTGTTGAAGTTGTTGTACAATGAATCGTTGCTGGGCAGTAAAGGTTTGCTATCAACAACACCTGCTAACCATAATCTAAAATTGATATCATATGTTCTTGTTAGTATGTACATGTCGATGATGTTCGAAGAACTTGGATCTAATCTTGTGTTGCTATCCACTGTGTGGACATATTGGAATTTAATTCCATCTCTACCCACATGAGCCACATAATTTGTTACATCTGATGTGGTGTTTGTTTCTGTATTAATTTTTTTGAAACTGTCACTGTCAACTAGATACACAATAGAACCATTTGGATAATCTCCTACAGCGCCTACCGAAGTTTGTCTTATGTAGATATTTTCATCATCAGCATTCACATATTGATATCTTTGAGTTCCATCTGAATCATTTATTAATTTTTGAAATACATATTTTGTGTTTGAATTTGTATCTGGATCAACCACAAGTTCAAACGCATCAGGATCATCCACAATGCCATCTTGATCAGAATCAAATTGAGTTAATTCTAGTTTGGCACTGTCTACATATCCACTTATTGTTCTGTATTCTGTAGACACAGCAAAATTTATATCATTTGTAAATGCATTGTTGCTGTCAGGTTGTGTGTTGATAGATAACACAGCAATTTTATCTTGTAATGTGACACCTGTTTGAGCATTAAAGTTTCTGTCAGCACTGTCATAAAAGAAACGCACTTCTTTTTTGCTTTCAAACACATATCTTAAACCTCTGTATGTAATTGTGTATGTTGCGCCATCGGTAGTACATTTAATCAACCAACTGGCATCTAATTGTTGATTGGATGTGTCTCCTGTTTTACCTGTACTGAACACTCCGTACACATTTAAGTTATTCTCGTCTATCACATGCCATTTACGTGTGGCAACGTCATATCTTATTCCAAAATTGTTGTAAGCAAATGCTTGATCTATTATTAATGTTTTTACATCGTCGTCGAACTGTTTGGCAAATTTAGGTAGTACTTGAGTAGCAACAGCACCTGTTGGAACAACATCATTAAATTTTATCGCACCTTCTCCTGTGCTGGTGTTTGAAACACCGTCATTGGCAACACTGACAATAGATGTCCAAATGTAGTCTTTACTGCCTGGATGATCTGCGGAGCCAGACATTAATGAATTGTCTGCCATGAAATGTTGACCTTCTGGTGCCACAAATTTAATCATTGCGCCAGGTTCAACATATTTCAACTGACTGGCAGTAAATGTTCCCACTTGATAATCTAAAATATTGACAGCATCAATCAATTTACCTGTAGATTCGTTAGTGCTTGATGTGACTTGTTGCCATACAGGATTTAAATCATTTAAAAATACCTTAGGAAATTTTTCTACGTAATAATTTCGTGTTTGACTCTTTGACAACAACGGTTCTAATTGATTGATAATAACACCTTCAATGTCTGTTTGTGTAGAAAAACTGAATGTTTCTAAATTTTCTGTTTCTTCTTTGTAGATAGAACCATCGGCACCAAAAATGTTTGTGTTGCTGTATTTGCCTGTTGAATCAATTAAATCATAATATCTTGAAATCCCACTAGATGTTCTATTGATTGCTTTTACTTTTACAATTTCTTGATTGGTGCCTAGAGGAGCAACATTGTAATCTTCCCCAGTGATCATTCTATTTTGTGTGTAATAAGTTGCTGGAGCATTCAATCTAATATTGTTGTTTGTTTCAGATGTTGTGGCATTGTCCACTGTGTATTGAAGTCCCATTGTGAGTGTTAAAACTTCTACTTGATTGTTTGCTGAAACATATTGAACATCTATTTGAACGTTCTGCATGTCTGCTGGCACAATTCTAATTCTTTGATTTTTACTTTTTCTATAATAAACTTTGAAACTACCTTGAGGAAGATTTCCAAATATGCCATCCGCAAATTTTAAACTGATAGAATCATCTGTGTCACTCAACACTGTGTAAATGTTTCTTATGTTTTTAGCAGTTGAATTGTAAATCACATTATTTCCTGTTACAGAATCTACCTTAGTCCATAATTGGTCTTCTAGTCCTGTGTCAATATCTACTTGATATAACCAAACATCTGTATTGTTGATGTTTGACGATTCAATAGCAACAGATTGATTGTTTGATGGAACATCTATTCCAAAGTTTCCTTGATCCAACACACCTTGTCTAAAGTGAGCAAAAAATCCTGTGTTGTTTGAAGCATTACCTTTGCCATCATCTCTGTGTAACAAACTGAAGCGTCTTCCTGTTAAAGGTGCTTCTTCAACGATCGAACCATTATCAAAAGATGTTGAAACAATTTCAAATGGCAAACTTTGTCCATTGACTGATTTTGTGAAAGCATAAACAGGAACATCAGTGCTGTTGGCATTGATTCTGTATTGACTGGTAGGAATTCCATCAATGCTGTCTGACTTAACAGGATTACCAAATTTTTCGTTTTCTGACAATCCAGCATTTAAAACTTTGATGAATTGCTCATACCAGTTTGGATTGCCTGAATCGTTCCATGAAATGGTTTGATTGCTTAAATTAAGATTGTTGCTGTCTACAATATTTTCTGTTGTGCTGATGCCAACAATTTTCATCATTCCATTAGCACACTGATTACGTGTTGGATTGTAACTGATCAATCTTGCCAGTCTTAAAATAGAATCACGTCTGTCTGCTGTTTCTAAAAAGTTTTCTCTAGCATTCAAATCTGTTCTGAAAGCCAAGTTTTGTCCTAGGAAAGCCACAAGATCAATCAGTGCTAGATACTCTGATGATTCAATATAATCGTTAAAATCTTCTGGATAGTTCTGTCTGATGTACTGAATCATTGTTCTGCGGATTGTGTCAAAGTCGTAACTTTTGAATTCCGCATTTTTGTAAGACTGATACACTCGTTTCCAGTCTTCTGCTAACAGTAATCTATTTTGTCTATCTGTGGATGACATCGGCTTCCTTTGTTATAGCGTTATTTATTTGTTTGTATAAAGTGAGCATTTAATTCAGTAATCCATTATTTTCGTCAAAAGTCAATCTCAATCTCTCTGACACATTATATTTGATGTATGTCAATTCAACTTCTATCTGTATGCCTGCTTCAAATGGTGTTACGATCACTGTGTCTGCTGTGATTCTGGGATCTGCATCAATAATTTTTAAGATATCTTGCTTGATAGCCTCTTCCAAATCAGGTGTCATAGGATCATGGATCACGTCCCATAAAATTGTGCCAAACTCAGGATTTTCTAATTTTTCACCTTGACTGATATGAAAATGATTCAACAAGTCCTGTTTGATCAAACCAATATCATTCAATGAAAAATTTGTGTTGTCTGGATTCACAGTGCTCAATCCTCTGT
>Ga0213859_10000317_pt1 | contig 21871 bp, 15 predicted proteins | sample PICome_2_FD_160133 | JGI IMG/M metagenome (GOLD analysis project Ga0213859, IMG submission 160133) | Coastal seawater microbial communities near Pivers Island, North Carolina, United States - PICO304 | ecosystem: Environmental > Aquatic > Marine > Coastal | place: USA: North Carolina...
TTGGAACAAGCACAATTCCACATACATATGAATCTGGTGGAACTGTTCGCCAATACTTCCCACAATTAACCTTTGGTTCTGGATATCGTGGATCTGTTGGTGTTGCAGTTACTGACCTTGCATATGAACATAAATTTGTTAGTGCTGAAACTAACTCAATCACAGATAACACTAATGCAACATATACAGCAACTAACGCTAAGTATACTTCACACTCTGGTGTTCTGATTCTAACAATTCCAAATCATGGATTGACTGTATCAAATACTGTTGGAATTGATACTGGATCTTTAACTTTCAAGTGTTCTAGCGATAACTTTAAAACAAATCAAGTTTATCCAAGATCAACTGATCCTGTTGCAGGTATTCAAACTACAATTACTGCGGTAACTACAAATACAATTACTGTAAATATTGGTCCTGCTGGTGGTGCAGGAACTGGTGCAAATATCACTGCTACTGTTGGTGCTGGTGGAACATTAGCATTTAATATTGTTGATGGTGGTAGTGGATACATCAATCCAGTTGTATCAGTTGATAGTCCATCTTACGATAATCTATCTGTTACTGGAGTATCAAGACTTGGACTTGGTGCAACAACAGCAACAGGTATTGGTTTATCAATGACATTTGATCTGTCACCATCATCTGTTGGTATTGGCACTTCATACTTTGAAATTGATCGATTTGAAATTACAAATCCAGGTTATTCATTCAGAAAAGGTGATGTATTCAAACCAGTTGGTTTAGTTACTGCTGCAGGATTATCATCACCTATTTCTGAGATTAAATTCACTGTTACTGAAGTGTTTAATGACTCATTCTCCTCATGGCAACTAGGTGAATTTGATTACATTGATAGCAATGCATCTAGACAAGATGGTATAAGAACTAGATTCCCACTATTTAAGAATAATCAACTACTCAGTTTTGAAAAAAATAATTCCGATGTAACATCTTCTCTCATTGATTTTGATGCAATTCTGTTGATTTATGTTAACGGTGTTATGCAGGAACCAGGTAACTCATACACATTTGATGGCGGAACAACATTCTCATTCAATGAACCACCTAAGAAAGAAGACAAAGTTGATGTATTCTTCTATAGAGGAACTAGAGATGTTGATAGTGTTGAAGTTGATGTTGATGAATCAATCAAACCAGGTGATGAAATTAGAGTATTGAAAAACGATTCCTTAAGTGTCAATACAATTTCACAAGATTCAAGAATTGTATCTTCAATCATATCTGCAGATACTATTGAAACTGGAATTTATCTTGGTGATGGTATTGATGAAACTAATTACAAACCCATTGAGTGGAATAAGCAGAAGAGAGATCTATTGGTTGGTGATAATGCACGACCAAAAACTAGAGATTCTTTAGAGGGTATGGTTTTCCCAACTGCTAAGGTAATTAAAGATTTCACTTCAACAGACACTGAAATTTTTGTTGATTCTGCACAACTCTTCAATTATGAAGAAAACGAATCTGCCATAACTATCAATCAAGTTTCTGGACTATTAGTATCTGGTAATCCAGAACCTGTTGCATGTGCTTTAACTGCTGTTGTATCTGCTGCTGGAACAATTTCATCAATTGATATTGTTGATGGTGGTAGTGGGTATGATCCTGGATCAAATGTTACTATTGTTGTTGCAACACCAATTGGTGGTATTGGAACTGATATCTTTAAACCAGAAATTAAAGATAAGGTCGGAACGGTTGGTATTGGATCTACAGTAATAACTGGAATTGATCCATCATCAATTAGAGTTGGACACTCCCTCAATAGAGCATTTGATGGAGCACTGGAAATCCTAGACAAGACATTCACAGTAATTGGAGTTGGCACAGATTCTATTGAACTTAATAAAGCTCCAGCAAATACCAGAACACTTGTGAGAACATTTGATTTTGGTTTATATCAAGATCAAGTTCGTGCTATTGCATCTACAACAGTTTCTGCTGGTGGAACTATTGGTTCTATTTCAATAACTAATCCTGGTTCTGGATATACATCCACAGCAACTCCAGATTTACTTACAGCACTACCTGTTGTTCAAGATGAATTGATCACTGGTATTGAGTTTGTTTCTGGTTATAGTGGCATTATTACTGGTATTACAACTAGTGTTGGAACTGGTGGCAATCCACTAGCAGTTAGATTCGACTTACAATTTGAACCTACATCAGTTATTGATTCTTTAGAAGTTGGTTATCCAATTATGGTTTCAAATACGACCGTTGGCACAGGAATTACATCTATTGATGATAGTGATAGTGCTGTTGTTGGTATTGGAACAACATTTGCGGATAATATATACTATGTTCATGCATTTACCAGACAAAACCTTACAGGAATTGTAACAGCAAATATTCTTTCAACCACCAATCACATTGGTATTGGAACTACAACTGGTTCATATTGTGGATCATTCTCCTGGGGTAGATTATCTGGATTCAAGAGAGGATCAACTGCTATCGGTATCGGAGTTTCTGGATTTACCGTAAACTCTGGTCTGACAACATATCCAACAATCCAAAGAAGAGACTTTGGACTTAGAGATAATGGATCTCTAAGAAAAGATCTTGGTTAATCATTTATAAATATAGAAAAAAGCTAGCGATATGGCTGCGATTGTTACAGATCAATTTAGACTTTTAAACGCTGAGAATTTTGTGGATTCTGTTAGTGATCCTAATAATTCTTATTACGTTTTTCTGAGTCTTGTGAATCCCTCCGCAAATGTTGGGTTTGGGAGATCTACTACATGGGATACTAATACTCCCTCCCCAATAGATAATAAAAACTACCTAAGTCATGTCAAAGATACTATGATTTTTGGTAAGAGAATTACCAAAAATGATATTAGAAGACTTGTGAGGAGAGTTGACTGGAAGCAAGGGACAGTCTATGAAATGTATAGGCATGATTATGGATTAGATAATCCATCTCCACAAACAAATTCTTCTAGATTATATGATGCAAATTACTATGTAATTAATAATGACTTTAGAGTATATGTTTGTATAGATAACGGATCTTCAGAAGCAAATCCAACAGGAAACTTCTCTCAGGATGAACCAACTTTTGTTGATTTGGAACCATCACGAGCAGGTGAGAGTGGAGATGGATATATTTGGAAATACTTATTTACAGTTGCTCCTAGTGACATCATAAAATTTGACTCTATTGAATATATTCCAATTCCTAATGATTGGGAAACAACAACAGATCAACAAATTGTTTCGGTTAGAGATAATGGTGATTCTACAATCAATGAGAATCAAATTAAAAAAATCTATGTAGAAAAACAGGGATCTGGTTATAATACTACAGATGCTGAATTAGATATTTTAGGTGATGGTGTAGGTGGAAAAGCAGTTGTCAATGTAGTTGGCGGCAAAATCACCTCAGCAACTGTTTCTGCTGGTGGAAATGGATATACTTATGGAAGAGTTGATTTATCTACTATCAACTCAGGTGCTACTGGATTTGCACACCTAATTCCAATTATTCCTCCATCAAGAGGGCATGGATATAATGTATATGAAGAGTTAGGAACAGACCGTGTTTTAGTTTATGCTCGTTTTGATGCATCTACTAAAGATTTCCCACTAGATACAAGATTTGCACAAATTGGAATCATAAAAAATCCAAGTAGAGTTGGAACAGCATCTTCTGTATTCAAAGAGAGTCAGTTTTCCAATCTTGGTGGATTTAAATTATCCTCAGTTTCGAACGCAGAAGATGCAAATCCAGGAAATAGAATTTTCCAAACTGTTAGTGGAGTTGGAACTGCAACTGGATATCTTGCTTCTTATGATACAGAAACTCAGGTTTTAAAATACTTCCAAGACAGAAGTTTGTATTTTAATGCTGGTTCATATGATCAAAAAGATTCCAAGAGTGTTCTATCAGAAGCAAAAAAAGTTGCTTTCTCGAAAGATGGTGGAACAGTAACTTCATCAAATAGTTTCAGTGGAACAATTGATCAAAATTTCACTGGAATTACGACAGCAGTTACTTCAACTAAAAATGTAAATCTAGCAACTCAATTCACAAACGGGATTGCTCTTCCTGAGATAAATAAAGGATCGGGGGACATTATCTATCTTGATAATAGACCTCGTGTCTCAAGAAACCCAAGACAAAAAGAAGATATCAAAATAGTACTGGAATTCTAAAATGTCACAAAAAACAAACTTAAATGTTTCACCATATTATGATGACTTTGATCCCAATAGTAATTACTATAGGGTTCTTTTCAAACCAGGATTTCCAGTTCAGTCTAGAGAACTGAGTGTTTTACAGTCAATATTACAAAACCAAATTAAATCATTTGGTAATCACATCTTTAAAGATGGATCTATCGTAATTCCAGGAAATATATCATATAACTCATCATATTATGCTGTAAAAATTAACCCAACACACGTTGGTTTAAGTGTAGGTTTATATCTTGAGCAGTTAGTCGGTAAGAGAATCAAAGGACAAACTTCTCAAATTACAGCAGTAGTTCAGAATGTCATAAAAAATACTGAGTCTGTAACTGATGACTATACATTATATGTTAAGTATATTACATCAGACTCTGCATTTAATGTTTCGCAGTTTACAGATGCAGAAACACTTGTTACCTTAGATAGCGTAACTTACGGAAATACTACAATATCCGCAGGCGATACTTTTGCAACTTTAATTAATTCGGAAGCAACATTCACTGCATCTGCTGTTTCTATTTCTGATGGAATTTACTATATTAGAGGACATTTTGTAAATGTTGCTGAAGATACTATAATTTTAGATCAGTATTCTAATACACCTTCATATAGAGTTGGTCTGTCAATTTCAGAGTCAATTGTTGATGCACAGGCAGATAATTCTTTATATGATAACGCCAGAGGATTCTCAAACTATGCTGCACCAGGTGCAGATAGATTACAAATTTCTACAAAATTATCCAAAAAGAGATTAACTGATACTGACGATAAAGATTTTGTTGAAATCTTGAGAGTATCTGATGGTGTAGTTAAAAAAATTCAAGATACTAATCAGTATTCAGAAATTAAAGAGTATATTGCTAAAAGAACTTTTGAAGAATCTGGAAATTATGCTGTAGATCCTTTCAATATTGAGGTAGAAAATTCCCTTAATGATCGCTTAGGATCTGATGGGGTTTTCTTCCCTGGTCAAATTACAGAGAAAGGAAACACACCTACAGAAGACCTCTTAGCAATTAAGGTTTCTCCTGGAAAAGCATATGTTCGTGGATATGATATTGAGAAAACATCCACAACTATTCTAGATGTAGCAAAACCAAGAACTACTAGAACTGTTACTACATCTTCTGTTCCCTTTACTATGGGAAACAGACTAAGACTGAATAATGTTTCGGGAACTCCTGCTATTGGTCTTAATTTAAATAATAATCACATTGTTGAATTATTTAATAGAAGACATAATCCATCAGACACAAACGCTGGAACTGGTTTAAAAGTTGGAACAGCAAGAGCATATTCTTTTGATCTTGCAGATTCTGACATTTCGGATACGAGAAACGTTTGGGATTTATTCCTCTGGGATATTCAAACATATACCATACTAACACTATCTTCTGGTGCTACATCAACAGAAGTTCCTGCTGGATCATATATTGAAGGTGTTAATAGTGGTGCTAGTGGATATGTTGCAAGTCATACTGCATCTGGAGAATATTCATTAGAGCAAACATCTGGATCATTTACTGTAGGTGAGCAAGTAACAGTTAATGGAAGTCCTGCTCTCAGTAGAGCAATTGTAAAGATAAAAGTTTTTGGTATTCAAGATATTAAATCCGTATTCCAAACAACAACTAATACAAGTCTTGTTACTGCATTCCACGGTGATGCTGTTTTAACTGAAAGTGTCCTACCAAACTTTAGTTCTACCGATATTATATCAATTGCACCCACGACTGGTATTTCAACAGTTGCTGGTAGAAATTTTGTAGGTGTTAAAACAGATAGTATTATTCAATATACTGTCGATGGTGAAAATCTTCCAACTTTCAATAGAATTACTGGTATTGCAACAGATGGAACATCAATTACTCTAGCAGCTACTCATAGTGTCACTGGAATAAACAATTCGGCAATTACTGCTGGTAATTATACGTTTAAAGTTCTTACACCAGACATTGCTGATACTGATAGAGCTAAACTCTATTCAAATTTGAATACTAACAATATTTCAAATGTTTCTCTAACTAACTCAGATCTGATAGTAAGAAGACAAGCAATATCTCAATCTTCGGATAATAATGGTTCTATAACTCTTAACAAATCCGATATTGGAATTACTAGTTCTTTCTTTGAACCATATGCATTAAATAGATACTCCGTCATATATTCCAATGGTATTTCTGCAGACCTTGCTTCTGAACAAGTTGTAGTTTCTGGTGATGGTGAAAGTGTTACTTTGAGTGGTTTGATTGCAAATCAATCTAATATTTTTGTAAATGCTACAGCAAAGAAAGTTTCAGTTTTAAGTAAGAAGAAGAATTATATTAGAAGTGAAAAACTGGAAATTGCAAGAAGTGCAAATAGTGCTCTTGCAACTGAATCAGGATTAACTCAAAATAACTTCTATGGTCTTCGTATCGAAGATAGAGAAATTTCTTTAAATGTTCCTGATGTTAATAAAGTTATTGCTATCTATGAATCTGTAGATAGTGGAAGTGTTATCTTAGATAGACTCACATTTGGATCTGGTCTAAGTCTTGACACTGCATCTATTTTAGGTGAAAAAATTATTGGGCAGGGCAGTGGAGCAGTTGGTCAAGTTGTTACTAGATCTTCATCAACAGAAGTTGAATTTGTTTATTTGAACGCAAATAGATTCTCACCAAATGAATCTGTTATTTTTGAGGAGTCTAATATAAGATCATCTATCCTTACAGTCAGTAAAGGAACATATGTTGATAAAACAAATGATTATGTGTTGGATAAGGGGCAGAGAGATCAATATTATGATTATTCTAGAATTGTAAGAAAATCTGATTTTTATATCCCATCTAGAAGATTAACTATAATCTATGATTATTATCAGGTGCCTTCAAGTGATTCTGGAGATGTTTACACTGTTAATAGTTATGGAACTGAAAGATATGGTAAAGATATTCCACTACTTTCAGGTAATGTTAGAGCAACCGACACTTTAGATTTTAGACCAAGAGTTGCATCATTTACTTCTATTACAGCATCACCATTTGTATTTGCAAGTAGAGACTTCTCCGCAGTAGGCGCAAACTCTTCATTAGTTATTGCACCTAATGAGTCATTTAATGTTGGATACTCATATTACTTACCAAGAATTGATAAGGTAGTGTTGAAAAAAGATGGTGAAGTTTCTTTAATTAGAGGTGTTGCATCATCCAATCCAGTTGAACCAACTTCCATTGACGAATCTATGGATTTGGGAACTATTGAGTTACCAGCATATCTCTATAACCCAGATGATGCAAAAATTACTCTTACAAATAATAAGAGATATACCATGCAAGATCTTCGTGAACTTGAAGATCGTATTGAAAATGTGGAAGAATTAACTTCCCTAACTCTACTCGAATTAGATACAAAATCACTTCAAGTTAGAGATATTGATGGTTTAGATAAGTTTAAGTCTGGTTTCTTTGTTGATAACTTTAAGGCAACTAGATTTATTAATACTGAAGATCCAGATGCAAATTCTACCATTGATACAAATAAGACTGAATTGAGATCTGATTTAGTGTTCAGTTCACTAAAATCTAGAGTATCTCCAATATCAACGGAAGATTTATCTACGTTAGATTTCTCATCAGACTTTACTTTAAGTGATCCTAGTGTTAAGAAGACTGGTGATCTTGTTACTTTAAATTATTCTTCAATCGAGTGGACTGATGTGCAACAGTCTTTTGCAACCAAAGAACAAAAAGTAAATCCTTTTGGGGTTGAAAACTTTAATGGTGTTGTAAAACTTACTCCATCTTCAGATACTTGGGCAAGAACATTAAATGTTCAGGCGGGGAGAATTTTAAGATCACAAAGTGATTGGTCTAACACATATATTAGTAATCTAATTACTAGTTCTGAAGTAAGCAATAAATTAAGATCAAGAAATATTGCTTTTGAAGCAAGTGGTCTGCAACCATCAACAAATCATTACTCATTTTTTGGTGGAAGTTCTAATATAGATGTTATTCCAAAACTTCTACAAGTAACAATGTCTGCTGGATCTTTCCAAGCAGGTGAAACTGTATATGGATATCAGGACGGAAGAAAGGTAAGTGCTTTCAGATTAGCAAATGCTAATCACAAATCTGGTTCCTATCTAAATCCATCAGAAGTTTATACTAAAAATCCATATTCACCAACACTTGATATTGCGACAGTATATTCATCATCTTCTCCAATGATCAATGTTGATCTAATGTCACTTGCCGATGATGGTGATGGAAGATTCTATGGATATGCATCTCAAAATATGATTTTAGTTGGAGAATCTAGTTCTGCACAAGCAACAGTTTCTGCTCAATCATTAACAACCGATGTAGTTGGTGATTTGAATGGTTGTTTGTTCATTAGAAATCCATTAACTTCTCCTGCACCTGCAGTAACCTTTAGATCTGGTTCAAAAACACTTAAGTTAACTAGTAGTTCTATCAACTCTAATGCTACTAACGTAAGATTCACTCAAGAGACATTCCATAATAATGGAGTTATTAATTCTGGTGTGTATACTGAAAGTGTTACTGTTAGAAGACCTCCATCAGCATTGACTGTTAATGCTACAAGGAGAGATCCACTATCACAAACGTTTAGGACAGACAATACTGGTGGTTTCTTAACCAAAGTTGGTCTTTTCTTTAAAACAAAAGATCAAACTGAAAAAGTTTTTGTGGAAATAAGAGAAACTGATATTGGTGGAACACCAAAAAATAAAGTTGTTCAGGATTTTGCTAGAGTTGGTATTTTACCTGCAGATATTACAGTTTCTACAGATGGAACAACCGAAACAGTTGTAAATCTGCCTTCTCCATTATATCTACAATCTGATACACAATATTCTTTAACTTTATCTTGTCCAACATCCGATGATTATGAAGTTTGGGTTGGTGAAACAAACCAACCAACAGTAGCAACTCAAAATTATCCTGCTGCTGATCAGGTGATCTATTCTAATCAATATACTGGTGGTAATTTGTATAAACCACAGAATGGATCTGTTTGGTCTCCAGTAATTTCTGAAGATTTGAAATTTAAACTATACAAGGCAGAATTTGCTTCTACATCTGGAATTGTATATTTCAATAATCCATCACTTTCTGTTGGAAGCACTTATACTTCAGCAGATGCAAATATTCCACATCTAGTAAATAATCCAATTAAAACCTTACCACGTAAGTTGATTGTTGGTATGTCAACTTCTCAGGCACTTGGAACTATTCTTGTTCCTGGTGTTAAAGTTGCTGAGGGTGACAACAACGGTATTATTGAGTTTGTCGGTGGAAATGTTGGAACTGTTGGAATCAGCACAGTTGGTGTGGGTTATTCAAATGGAACCTTCAACAATGTCCCACTTTATACAATTTCGGGTAATGGTTCAGGTGCAACAGCAAACATTACCATCTCTGGAAATGGTGTAAGTGCTGTTTCACTAGCATCAACTGGAAATGGTTACAGACAGGGTGATTTACTTGGAATTACAACTAGTTCTGTTGCTGGAACCGGTAATGGTGCCCTAATATCTGTCAATACTGTTCCAAATATTGATACACTCTACCTCACTAATATGAATGGTGAACTATTTGATACTGGAGATACTATATCATATTACAGTGGAAGCACTCTTGTTTCTATGGCAGGAACAATAGTTAGAGGAACATCAGTAATTCCAGATGAAATTTATGCTGGAAATGTATTTGAAGTTTCTCACTACAACCACGGTATGCACTCAAGTAGCAATATCGTAAACATTAGTGGTGTTGAACCAAATACCTCTTCTAGCACACTTTCCGCTGCGATTGTATCAACAGATACTACAGTTTCTGTTGCAAATACCTCCTTGTTTGAATTATTTGAAGACTCTCCTGTTACTGCAACTAATCCTGGATATATCCTTGTTAATGATGAGATCATTTCATATAAACAAATTAATGTTGGATCACTAGAGATTGTTTCTCGTGGTGAGAATGAATCGACAATTAGAAATCATGCCGTTGGTGATGAAGTTCGTAAGTATGAACTGAATGGTGTTTCCTTAACTAGAATTAACAGGAAGCATGATATGCCAACAAATCAATCTTTAGTCGCTAAGAGAGATATTGACACTTATCATCTCCAGGTTGAAAGACCTAGTGCTAAAACTGGTGGAACAACTCAACTGAACTTCAATACTGAAGGTTCTTTTGGTGGAAGCAATTGTAGTGCATCTCAAAATATTCAATTTAACGAAATAATTCCTTACTTTAATGTTGTAAATCCAGGAAACACTAGTGTTTCTGCAACATTAAGAACAGTATCTGGAACTAGTGCTGGTGGTAGTGAAGTTTCATTCCAAGATCAAGGATATGAATCTGTTGCTCTTAATAGAGTAAATGAACTTTCAACACCAAGAATTGTATGTTCAAATATTAACGAAACCACTAGACTGACAACTCTTCCTAAGAACAAATCACTAACTCTTGGGATAAGAATGGAGACAAATAATACTGCCCTTTCTCCAGTTGTTGATCTTTCCGAAGCAGCAACATTTGTATTTGCTAGAAATAGATTAAATAGACCAATCACAAACTATGTGGTTGATTCTAGATCAAATCAAAATACAGGTGATCCACATGCTTCTGTATACATTTCAAATACGGTCAATTTACAAAGACCAGCATCAACACTGAAAGTATTACTCTCATCATACAGAAATTCATCTAGTGATTTTAGAGTTCTATACAAACTTATTAGAGCAGATTCTAGTGAAGTGGAACAAACTTATGAATTGTTCCCAGGTTATAATAATTTGACCGATGCCAATGGAGATGGTTATGGAGATACTGTTATAGATACTTCTTTAAATGATGGTTTACCCGATAGTAGGGTAAATCCAAATGTAGATGGTGAATACTCGGAGTATCAATTTACAGCAGATAATCTTGATCTATTTGTTGGATTTACAATTAAAATTGTAATGAGTGGAACAAACGAAGCATACACAGCTAAGTTTAAAGATCTGAGAGTGATTGCTTTAGCATGATACCAGTTGAGGGACATAAAAACTTATTCCGAGATGAATCAGGTGCAATTGTCAATTGTGATACTGCTGAATATAATCAGTATATTAGAATGAAACGTGATCGTCAAAAACAGAAGGAAGAAATTGCCGAACTGAAAAAAGACGTTCACGAAATTAAAAATCTACTTATGGAGTTAATCAATGCCCGATCATAACGAAATTTCTTTGGACTCAGTTGCCAAGATGTTTGAGTTTGAAAAACAAGCAAGGCAGATTGATGAATGTAATGATATTAATGAATTGAAAAGTATGCTCAAGTCATCAATGAAGTTATTTTTAAAACAACAGGAAGTTGTGTCCAAACTCGGAATTGAAGGCGTATAAATATATTTTAGATCCTGAAAATTACCAGATTGGTATGTTATGCCAGACATAAAAGTAAGAGTAGGTCAACAAAATGCAATTAAAGTTGTTTCTTCAATCGCTGGAGAATCATCGGGAACTCTCGCTGGTCTGAGTGACGTTAATGTAAGTGGTGGTTTACAGAACGGAATGGTTCTTGTATTCAATGCCGCTACAAATAAATTTGATGCAACATTAGAATTAACACCAGGAACTACACAGAATTTAGATATTAATGGAGGCTCATTCTAATGGCGAGTATCATTAGAGTCAAAAGATCTACTGGTACTTCTGCACCAAGTACTCTAAATTATGGTGAGTTAGCACTTACAATTGGAACTGGAACACACGGTAATAGGGGCGGAAGAGTATTTGCTGGAGATAATTCACAAAATCCACAATTAATCGGTGGACGTTACTATACCGACCTTTTAAGTATTGCACCTGGATTAGTTGCAGGGCAAGATAACCCAACAACACCATCTAATGGTTTTGTTCCTGTTCTTTTAACGGACAATGGAGGAAACCCTGGTGGAACGGGAGCAATTACCCGATTGCCAAGGGTTGATCAATGGAGTGTTGATAATTTAACACTAGATGGTAATACAATTTCATCTAATGATACTGATGGTGATATTGTATTAAGAACTAATGGCACTGGCGAAGTTGTCATTCCAGATGATCAGTTTCTTACTTTTGGTGATAGTAAGGACGCCAAAATTGAATATGATGAGGATAGTTCTAATGCTGTTCAAGTTACTGGTGCCCCATGGGTGTGGAATGTTGCACAGCAATATCAAATTCCAACAGGTAGTCAGTTTGTAATTGATAATGTTGGTATTTCATCTAACGTCATTTCAACTAGATCTGGTGGTGGAAATACTCTCTATATCGATCCTTTCCCCGATGGTTTCAGTAATGAAGGAACAGTAATCATCAAAGGTGACCTTCAAGTTGATGGAACATCCACAACAGTAAACTCAAGTTCGGTTACTGTTAATGAATCCATCATGAATCTTGGTGATGTAACCAGTGTAAGAACGGTTATCACTGATGTTCAATCTGGTGTAAGCACAGCAAGATTAGATTCTGTTGTTGGTATCAATACTGGTGATACTCTTGCAGCAACTAATATTAATGCATCAGGTATCGCAACAGTTTCTGCAATTGATATTGCAGCAAAAGTTGTTACCTTTAGTGGAACAACAAGTGCTGGTCTTTCTACAACCACACAAATTACAGTAACTCACGGATTTGATACCAATACAGACCGTGGTATTTCATTCGATTATAACACAAGCAGTGGTGTTGGAAACAACAAAACTGGTTTCTTTGGTATGGATGACAGTTCTATCGCTGATAGTTCTGCAGGTGCATTAAATCATGGAACACATGCTGATAACAGCAGAAGATTGACCTACATTCCTGATGCAACTATCAATAATAGTGTTGTTGCAGGAACTAAAGGTTTCTTAGATATTAAAGGTATCTACTATCAATCTGGTGATTATGATACTAATGGTATCGTATATTTTGATAGCACTGGTCTTCAAAGATCTACAAATCAACCAGGTGATGCCGATACTACAGTAACTTCAACACAAATTCTTACTGCTGTTACTGAAATTGTTCTTACTTTGAGTGGCAATGCAAGTTTGAGTGCTGGAGCACAGATTACTCAACAAAATAATAGTGCTGCTTACGGTATGGTGAAGTCTACTACTTCTTCATCTAATAGTGTAACACTGATTGGTGTTCAAGGAACATTTGATACTACCAATGATATTGTTGCTGATGGTGCTAGTGTTAATGAAAACCCAACCAACGTTGCTACTACATACACTAGTAAGCCAACTTGGACATCAACAATTGACGGGGGCACGTTCTAAAAATTATGAATAGTGAAGTAGATATTAATGTGTTAGTGACTCTTTATAATCAAAAATTAGCATCACTAACAAATCAAAACGTTTTGTTGGAAGCAAAAATTCAAACATTAACAAAAGAGTTTGAAGATGAAAAAAATAAGTTACTGGCACAACTTCTGGAATTAAAAAAGCCAGAACCAGTAACTGTTAAAACTAAATCAAAACCTCCAACAAAAAATGATGATTATCAGAACTCAGAGGTTGAAGAATAATGGCAAAACCATCAACACGTCAAGGATTAATTGATTACTGTTTAAGGCGTCTAGGTGCTCCTGTCCTGGAGATAAATGTTGATGATGACCAAATTGATGACTTAGTTGATGATGCCATTCAATACTTCAATGAGCGCCATTTTGATGGCGTTGAGAGGATGTTCCTCAAGTATGAAATACAGCAAGCAGATATTGATAGAGGAAAGGCAAGCGGAACAACTGGTGTTGGAATTGTAACCACTACAGCAACTTCTGTAGATAGTGGTTCTGGATCTTTCACATCAAGTTTTTACGAAAATTCCAATTTTATTCAAGTTCCAGATTCAGTTATTGGAATTGAAAAGGTATTTAAATTTGATACTAGCAGCATCTCTGGTGGAATGTTTAGTATTAAATATCAACTATTTTTAAACGATCTATATTACTTTAACTCTGTAGAATTGCTACAATATGCAATGACAAAGAGTTATTTGGAAGATATTGATTTCTTATTAACTACAGATAAGCAGATAAGATTTAATAAGCGTCAAGATAGAATGTATCTTGATATTGATTGGAATGCTCAGAATGCTGGAGACTTTTTGGTTATTGATTGTTACAGGGCACTTGATCCAGCATCATTTACTCAAGTATATAACGATAGTTTCGTTAAAAAATATCTAACATCATTGATTAAACGCCAATGGGGACAGAATTTAATTAAATTTAGAGGAGTCAAATTGCCAGGTGGTATTGAATTGAATGGTAGGGAAATTTATGAGGATGCTGAAAGAGAAATAGAACAACTCAAACAAACAATGATGCTTGAGCATGAATTACCACCTCTCGATCTTATTGGATAATGTTAAACCCCTTTTTTCTACAAGGTTCTCAGTCTGAACAAAGACTTGTTCAAGAACTAATTAATGAGCAACTTAGAATGTATGGGGTTGATGTTACCTACATTCCAAGAAAGATTGTCAACAGAGATACTATATTAAACGAAGTTGAAACTTCCAAATTTGATGATAATTATACTATTGAAGCATATGTTAATACATATGAGGGACATTCTGGTGCTGGAGATATTCTAACTAAATTTGGTATGTCACTTAGAGATGAGTTGACAATTACGATATCAAAAGAAAGATTTGATGATTTCATCGCGATGTTTATTGAGGGAGAAAGTGATGATGAAATTATTTTGTCTAGCAGACCAAGAGAAGGTGATTTAATTTATTTCCCATTGGGACAAAGATTATTTGAAGTAAAATTCGTAGAACACGAAGATCCTTTTTACCAGTTAGGTAAAAACTATGTTTATCAACTTAAATGTGAACTCTTTGAATACGAAGATGAAGTTATTGATACTTCTATCGATGAAATCGATACTCAGGTTCAAGAAGAAGGTTATATTACTACATTAAAACTTACTGGAATTGGTGAGACTGCATCCGTATCTTCTGTTACTAATAGTGGTTATGTAAGGCAGGTATTTTTAAATAATGATGGAAGTGGTTATACATCGGCACCAATTATTCAGTTTGATGATTCACCAGTATCAGGCGGAACTGCAACAGCAGTTGCTATAACAACATCAGTTGCTGGTGTTCGATCAATAAAAGAAATTTTACTGACTAATGCTGGATTTGGTTATACTTCTGCTCCAGGAATAACAATTTATGGTGGTGGTGGTGTTGGTGCAGCAGCAACTTCTTTAATTGAAACTACCGATAAAGGTGTTGTTTCCATTGCTCTAGTTGATGGTGGTTCTGGATATTCTGCTGTTCCCACAGTTACGGTTGCTCATCCATCTGTAGGTGCAGTTGCAACGGCATCTACCACGAGTGGAATTGTTACATCAATTACATTAACAAATCCAGGAACACAATATAAAACTGCACCCACAGTTACACTATCAACACCATCTTCTGGTATCAATACAGCAACAGCAACAGCAACTATTGGTGCAGGAGGCACGGTAACAGGATTTACAATTACTAGTGGTGGAAGTGGTTATGATGGTCCTGTAACAGTTACAATCTCCAATGAAGATTCTAATAAGAATGGTATTAGAGCATCTGCAAGGGCAGAAATTTCGGAAGGCAATGTCGTTACAGCAGTAAGAATTATCAATCCTGGTATTGGTTATACCGCAGATCCAACAGTTACTATTGCAGATCCTCCACTAATCACGGGAATTGGGACATATCAATTCAACGAATTGATTACAGGAGAATCTTCAAGAACAACAGCAAGAGTCAAAGAGTGGATTCCTGCATCCAATACTCTCAAAATTTCTTATGTTGATGGGACATTTACAAACGGTGAATTGATTGTTGGTGCAGCATCTTCTGCAACATATGCAGCAGACTTTTATACCAATGATGATACATATGATAAATATACTGACAACGATTCTATCGAGACCGAGGCAGATCTCATAGTTGACTTCACAGAATCGAATCCTTTTGGTAATTATTAATGTTAGGCACCTATTTCTATCACGAAATAATTAGAAAAACAGTCGTTTCTTTTGGAACACTGTTTAATCAAATTTACGTGAAACATGATGATGCAAATGGAAATGTTGAGAGTGAAATCAAGGTTCCACTAGCATATGGTCCTGCTCAAAAGTTCTTGGCAAGATTGGAACAGCAGGCAGATTTAAACAGAGCAGTTCAAATTACATTGCCAAGAATGTCTTTTGAAATGAATAGTATTACATATGACCCTACAAGGAAAGTTTCTGTAACCCAAACTTTTAAGGCGGTAGATGATAATAGCAGAATAAAAAAGGTTTATATGCCTGTTCCATATAATCTTGGATTTGAGTTAAATATTCTCACAAAATTAAATGATGATGCCCTTCAAATTGTTGAACAGATTCTCCCATATTTTCAACCATCATTCAACATTACTGTTGAGTTAGTAGATTCAATCGGAGAAAAAAGAGATATACCAGTTGTATTAGATAATATTTCATTCCAAGATGATTATGAAGGTGATTTTTCTACTCGTAGAGCTCTAATTTATACTTTACAATTCACAGCAAAAACATATCTGTTTGGTCCTATTGCAGACAGCACGGATGGAATTATCCGTAAGGTTCAGGTCGATTACTATTCAGATACTGATAGACAAAAAGCGAAGAGACAGGTTAGATATACTGCCACCCCACAGGCAAGAAAAGATTATGATAATGATACTGGCGCACTAACAACAGAATCTATCGATCTTACAGAAACTGTAATTGAACTGAATGATACTTCAGGTATTGCAGTCAATAATAGAGTTATTATTGATAGTGAAATTATGAAGGTAACTAAGTTAACTAGCACTTCTATAACTGTTAAGAGGGCACATAGTGCAACAATTGCAGCAGAACATCGTAAGGGAGCAAAACTCAATGTTCTCAGCACTGCTGATGATTCTCTCGTTGCACCAGGGGATGATTTTGGATTTAACGAAGATCTTGATTTCTTCGAGAGCGGAGCAGACTTTAGTCCAACCAGAAAAATTGATATCTAATTTATGTCTGACAAATTTGATTCTATCGATGATGCTCTTAACACTAAGTGTGAGATCGTTAAAACAGAAGGGCAACCTGCTGAACTAAAGGTTCCTGATAAGGGTGCTCAAGACCTTACAAAAGATTATGAATATACAAGAGCAAACTTGTATTCACTGATCGAAAAAGGTCAAGAAGCAATTAACGGTATTATGGAACTTGCCGGTGAAGGTGGAAGTCCTAGAGCATATGAAGTTGCAGGACAACTTATTAAAAGTGTTGCGGATACAACAGATAAGTTAGTAGATCTTCAGAAAAAAGTAAAAGATCTTGAAGAAGATTCTGGAACAAAAACAACTAATAATGTTACAAACAATGCATTATTTGTTGGATCAACATCAGATCTTCAAAAACTACTAAAGCAAGGTTTTCTAAATAATAGTAACTCAGACACTAATAATGAAAAAGTGTAAGCAGGGTTATTATTACTGCTATAAAGATAAAAAGTGTAAAAAGATTCCACTAGGATATCGCGTGGGTCTGGGTGGATGGCTTCGCCGTGAAAAAGAGGAAGAGAAGGAAGAGGAGACGAAAAAGAATGGCAATGGAAATGGTGCAAATGGCAATGGAAATGGGAATGGGGAGTCTAATGGGGGCTCTGATGGCGGAGGAGTATCAGAAGCGTGGAGTGCAAAATATAAAAAGTCCATCGATTGCAATAATCCAAAAGGATTCTCTCAACGAGCACACTGTAGGGGTAGAAAGAAAGTGAACGAAGAAAAGAAAGATCACGAGTATTCTATGGCTCGTTCTCAACTTAAAACTATCAAGAATGCTGCTTCTCGCCTTGAAAAGAAGATGGGTAAAAAAGGTGAGGGTGAACTCAAAGCATGGGTTCAATCAAAAATCACCAAAGCAGCAGATTATATTGATACCGCTGCAGATTATGTAACTAATGAGGAAACTATTGCAGAAAAACGTGATGGTAAATCCGCAAAATCTAAAGATTACTCTCTTCGCGATTGGTTCAAAGGCGGGGGATGGGTTCAGGCGGGAGGTAAATATGATGGAAAACCTTGCGCCAAACAACCAGGTCAAAAAACAAAACCTTTCTGTCGTGACGCTGATGATCGTGCATCAATGAGTAAGGACGAGAGAGAAAGAAGAGCAAAGAAAAAGCGTAGAGAAGATCCAAATCCAAATAGGAAAGGTGCAGCAAAAATGGTGAGCGAAGGAAAGGGTGAAAAGGATGCATGTTACCATAAGGTCAAGTCACGTTATTCTGTTTGGCCAAGTGCATATGCATCTGGAGCACTAGTTAAGTGTCGTAAGGTTGGTGCTAAGAATTGGGGCAATAAGACTAAGAAAGAAGGATATGATTTCTCCAATTGGAGAGATGATTTTAAAGAAATGAGATTTGATTTTATTGATGTTATCAAACCAGAACCACTTCAGGCAACTGATGGTATTGGAAGCAGAATGCTCGATGAAGTAACATATCCATCCGATTTTAAAAAAGGTTCACCTGTTGCAACCAAAAAGAAAGGAAGACCTAATGCACAAGGTCCTGAAAGTGGTAAAAAAGAAATTGATGAAGCAAAAAAATGCTGGAAAGGTTACAAGAAAGTAGGAACTCAAAAACTCTTTGGTAAGACTTATAATCGTTGTGTAAAAGAGGGTGCTAAAACTTTCGGTCAGTTTGTAGAAGATTGGCAGAAAGTTAACAAAGGTGATAAAACCGATGGTATGAGTCAGAAAGCAGTTAATGCTTACAAGCGTGAGAACCCTGGTTCAAAGTTACAAACTGCTGTAACTGAAAAGAAACCAACTGGAAAGAGAGCAAAACGTCGCACTTCATTCTGCGCCAGATCTAAAGGACAGAAAGATATGCATAATATCGATTGCACCAAAACTCCAGATAAAGCAATCTGTAAAGCACGTAAACGCTGGAATTGCTGAGGTTAGTGTATGAGTGAAATTTATCTTGGTAATCCTAACCTAAAAAAAGCAAATACTCAGATTGAGTGGACTGAAGATAAAATCGTTGAGTTCCTCAAGTGTAAGGGCGACCCTGTTTATTTTGCAAGAAATTATATAAAAATCGTTTCCCTTGATCATGGTCTTGTCCCTTTTGACATGTATCCATTCCAGGAAAAGTTAATTCAAAACTTTCATGATCAAAGATTTAATATATGCAAGATGCCTCGTCAGACTGGTAAGTCTACTACTTGTGTATCATATCTTTTACACTACGCTGTTTTTAACGACAATGTTAACGTCGCGATCCTAGCAAACAAGGCATCTACAGCAAGAGATCTGCTTGGAAGGTTACAACTTGCTTACGAAAACTTGCCTAAATGGATGCAACAGGGTATCATATCATGGAACAAGGGTTCTCTTGAATTAGAAAATGGGTCCAAGATTTCGGCTAACTCTACTTCTTCATCTGCTGTCCGAGGCGGATCCTATAATGTCATCTTTCTTGACGAGTTCGCCTTCATCCCGAATCACATTGCTGATGACTTCTTTGCCTCTGTTTATCCTACTATTTCTTCTGGACAGAGCACAAAGGTAATTATCGTTTCTACCCCAAGGGGTATGAATCATTTCTACCGAATGTGGCATGATGCCGAAAAGGGTAAAAATGAGTATGTTCCAACTGATGTTCACTGGTCTGAGGTCCCTGGTCGTGATGAAGCGTGGAAAGAACAAACTATTGCTAATACATCAGAACAACAATTTAAAGTTGAGTTTGAGTGTGAATTTTTAGGATCTGTCAATACACTGATAAATCCAGCAAAGTTGAGGAATTTAGTTTATGAAGATCCTATCCGCAGAAATGCAGGACTAGATATCTATGAAAATCCTAAAGAACAAAACAACTACCTTATTACTGTTGACGTTGCTCGTGGTTTGGGCAACGATTATTCTGCATTTGTCGTTTTTGATATTACAGAATTTCCCTACAAAGTAGTTGCAAAGTATCGAAATAATGAAATTAAACCGATGATGTTTCCAAGCATCATCAATGAAATAACTAAGGCATATAATAAAGCATTTGTTTTAATCGAAGTTAATGATATTGGAGATCAAGTAGCAAGTATTCTCCATTTTGATTTGGAAAACGAAAATATTCTCATGTGCTCCATGAGAGGTCGTTCTGGACAAATCGTGGGATCTGGATTTAGTGGGAAGAAATCTCAACTTGGCGTTAGAATGACTGCTGCGACTAAAAAGTTGGGTTGTTCCAATTTAAAGACATTATTAGAAGATGATAAGTTGTTAGTATGGGATTATGAGATTATTTCAGAACTAACAACATTTGCACAAAAACATAATTCATTTGAGGCAGAAGAAGGTTGTAATGATGACCTAGCAATGTGCTTGGTTATTTTCTCTTGGTTAGTTGCTCAAGATTATTTTAAAGAAATGACGGACAATGATGTTCGCAAAAGAATTTATGAAGAACAGAAAAATCAGATAGAACAAGATATGGCACCTTTTGGATTCATTGAGGATGGATTTGGTGACGGTGCATCATTTACAGATAATGATGGTGATAGATGGTACTCTGACGAATATGGTGACAGATCATATATGTGGGATTATATGTAATGGATACCAAACATCAAGTTATAAACCTAATAAAAGTTGTTATCTTTTTTCAATTATCCATAGTCGGAGTAACAATAGTTGGATGCTTCCTACCTATGGTTAATAAATGTGATTCTGATACCAAACAACATATTGCTAATATGATGACTGTTATTACAACATCAACCTTTGCATTATACGCTGCAGAAAAATAATGGACATTGATGATCAGATTGAATTAGAACATTTATTGTTTTTTGATAGAAGGTGTCGTGCCTGTGGAAAAGTAAAAAATTTAATTAGTGATTTTTATTTGACAAGAAAGGATCGAAATACCTTTCAGTCATCTTATTCCTATGAATGCAAAGATTGTACGATAAAAAGGGTAAAATCAAAAAGAAAGAAAAAGAATCCTGATTGGGAATATCCCGATTGGTAGGTGTTCATGCATGGTTTCCCCGATGAAAATACCCTTTTTAATAAATATTTCTAGATAAAATTTGGATTCGGAGAACGAAAAGATGCCATTAAACTTAGCATCTCCTGGGATTGTTGTTAAGGAAATTGACCTTACCGCTGGTAGAGTCGATCCAACCTCAGAAAGAATCGGTGCTATTGTCGGACCTTTTGCACAAGGTCCTGTCAATGAACCTGTTATTGTCAACAACGAGCAGGAGCTTTTAGACACTTTCGGCAATCCATATGCAACTGACAAACATTATGAAAACTGGTTGGTGGCATCTTCATTCTTAGCATATGGTGGACCACTTCAGGTCGTAAGATCTGATGACGCAGATCTCAAGAACGCATTTGCTGGATCAGGTTCTGCTCCAAAGATCAGAAGTTATGAAGATTATGTAAACTTAGGTCATGATGAAAATATCATCACTGGCGTAACTGTTGCTGCAAGGAATCCAGGTTCCTGGGCAAATGGCATGAAGGTTGCTATCATTGATAGCAAGGCAGACCAAATTCTTAGTGGTATTAGCACAAC
>Ga0213859_10000319_pt1 | contig 21819 bp, 50 predicted proteins | sample PICome_2_FD_160133 | JGI IMG/M metagenome (GOLD analysis project Ga0213859, IMG submission 160133) | Coastal seawater microbial communities near Pivers Island, North Carolina, United States - PICO304 | ecosystem: Environmental > Aquatic > Marine > Coastal | place: USA: North Carolina...
TAAGGTTGCTTACAAGTTTTGCAGTGATCGGCGTTCTACTTGCACTCTTACGATCCTGCCTTGCATATCCAAAATAAGGAATGACTGCGGTAATCCGATTGGCACTTGATCTCCGTGCCGCATCTACCATAATCATAAGTTCCATTAGACTATCGTTGACTGGTGTGCAAGTGCTTTGGATAATAAACACATCTTCACCACGAATATTTTCTAAAAATTCTACACTTGATTCGCCATCAGCAAATGTTGAGACGTTTGCTGGGACTAGAGTTGCGAAGCAATGCTCGGCAATCTCCTGTGCTAATTTAGGATTAGCATTTCCTGTAATGATTTTCATCTTCAAGTTGCAAGCCTTCCTACTTCTGTTGTGAGTTAATGTTATACTTATAATATACACTAACTTTTTTGTTAAGTCAAGAAAATATTATCCAAAATCTCCACTTACATATGCCCTTGTCTTTCTGTGGTTAGGATTTTCAAACATCTTTTTAGTAGCACCCTTCTCAATAATCTCTCCCAAATGGAAGTATGCTGTTGTATCTGAAATACGTTTTGCCTGGTGCATGTTGTGAGTAACAATAACAATAGTGTAGTTCTTCTTAAGTTCAAGTATTAGTTCTTCAATAGCATTTGTAGAAATGGGATCCAGTGCTGAACATGGTTCGTCTAACAATAGTATCTGCGGATCAACTGCAATGCTACGAGCAAAGCATAGTCTTTGTTGTTGACCTCCGCTTAATGCAAATGCATTGTCGTACAATCTATCTTTGACTTCTTTCCAAAGATTTGCTTTTGTAAGGCTTTGTTCTACGATTGAATCAAGTTGTTCTTTTGTTTCTGCCATACGATGTAGTCTCGGACCATAAGCAATGTTTTCGTAAATGCTTTTAGGAAATGGATTAGGCTTTTGAAATACCATACCAACTGATTTACGTAGGTTGTTTACGTTTGTATATTGTGTACGATATATGTCTGTACCATCAATATCTACTGATCCTTTTGTAACACAATCATCAATAAAGTCATTCATACGATTCAATGCTCTAAGGAAAGTACTCTTACCACAGCCACTAGGACCAATAAGAGCAGTTACATTGTTCTTACGAATTTGTAAGTCTGCGTCAATAATTGCATGATGATCATCATACCAAATGTTTAAACCTCGTACATTTATTTTTGCACTAGAGTCTAGTTCAAGTGTTTCTCTTACCATTTTATTTCAAACCTCTTTCGTAACCAGATTGCCAATAAGTTTAATGCTACAAGAGTAACAAGTAGAACTAGGATTGCGGCACTGGTCTTTTCAGCAAAGCCTCGTTCTGGTGAATCAGCCCACAGGAATATCTGTACAGGCAGTGTTGTAGCAGGATCCATAGGTGTACTTGGTGCTACTAAAATAAATGCAACCATACCAATCATTATCAACGGAGCACTTTCACCTATTGCTCTTGCGATAGCGATGATAGTTCCTGTGATAATCCCTGGCATAGCCGCTGGCAGTACTTGATAGATTGTTGTCTGTAGTCTTGAAGCACCTAATCCGTTTGATGCATCTCTAATATGTTGTGGCACAGTTCTAAGTGCGGTCCTTGCTGAGATTACAATTACAGGTAACACAAGTATACCAAGTGTGACTGCACCTACAAGGCTTGCTGATCTTGGCATGCCAAAGAAGTTTATAAGAACTGCTAGTCCCAACAATCCATATACAATACTTGGTACCGCGGCTAAGTTGTTGATGTTTATTTCCATAAAGTCTCTGTATCTACGCCAGCCTTTGCCTTTACGTTTAGGAAACTCTTCCATATGTACTGCACAACCTACTCCTATAGGAAATGCAAATAGTATAGCAAGTCCTATGGTATAGAATGTACCAACTGCGGCTCCCCATATACCTGCTATCTCAGGCGAACGGCTGTCCGAACCTGTCCAGAAATCCCAATTCCATGTGCGATATATTTTACCATCTGCAATTAACATGTCAGTAACATCTCGTTGACTGTCGGTCAGTTTGTCATAAACACCTTTTACATACATGTCAACATTTGTATGTGCTACCAATGTGTATGTTCCAGTTTCTGTAATTTCAATTGTACTGTAGGCATTTGGTGTTACAAGTTGACGTAAACCCTTCTTTGTTGCTCTGTCAGGATTAATTACCAAATCATACATTGCACTATTGATAGTTTTCTTTGTAGTGCTTTCAATGTTTTCAACTGTTACATCAATCTTAGTTTGTGTGAACGCACCTATGCCTCTATATCCTAGTGCAGTAAAAAACACTATCATAATAATAGCAGTAAGGGTCAAAGCAGATTTACAGGCATACTCCATACCTTTTTGTAGGCGTCTACGTCTACCTTCAAGTCTACTGTTTAAGTCTATCGATTGCATTTTTATAATTCCTATATGCTATCCAGTTAAGGATAAAAGTTATAACAAATAATGTAAAAGCAAGAGCGAAGGCCGATAGTGTTTTTGCACTATCAAACTCTTGATCTCCTATTAGGAGTGTTACAATTTGAACAGTCACAGTTGTAACTGCCTCAAGTGGATTGGCTGTCATATTTGCCGCAAGTCCTGCCGCCATAACAACAATCATAGTTTCGCCTATTGCCCTTGCAATAGCCATAATGAATCCTGCTACAATTCCTGGTAATGCGGCAGGTAATATAATATCTTTAATACATTCTTCTCTGGTTGTGCCGAGTCCCCTAGCACCATCTCGCATTGAACTTGGCACTGCTTTAATAACATCATCTGTTATGCTTGAGATCAAGGGTATAATCATTACACCCATCACTACACCTGCGGCCAATGCACTCTCTGTTGACACATCTAAGCCTAGTGTAACACCCATACCTCTCAGCCACGGGCCTAGCACAATCGCGGCAAAGAATCCGTACACCACAGTTGGAATGCCTGCTAATACTTCAAGCAATGGTTTAACAATTTGTCTATGTTTGGGTTTTAAATATTCTGAAGTGTAGATTGCACTAAGCAATCCAATTGGTCCAGCTATTGATATAGCAAGGAATGTAATAAACATAGTCCCCCATAGCAAAGGCACAAAGCCAAACTCACCTGATGAACCTACCGAGTCTGCTCTAAACGCAGTCTGTGGTGACCATGTTGTATTGAAAAAGAAATCTTGTGGATCTACATATGTAAAAAACTTAATTGTTTCATAGGATAAACTTGCAACAATACTGAATGTGATTGCTATTGTAATCCAACTGCATACTTTAAAAAATCCTTTGAGTAGGTCTTCATTTAACCCACTTTCTCTTTGTTTTGGTCCTATCCAAATAAACATTCTGTACCTCTAAGTTGGAGAGTGGGCTACCTTAATCTCATCACCCACTCTCACAGTTTATCTTATTGTAACACGTTTGCACGTACTTTGTCAAGTTCTTTTTGTGGAAGAGGAATAAGTCCTGCATCACCTAAAGAACCATCAGCACCTGCTACGTCATCTGATAGGTAAAGTTCCATGAACTCTGTCATGCCGTCAATTACACCCATATGCTCTTTTTTAGCATATACATATAGTCCACGACTTGCTGGATAAGAACCATCTGCGATTGATTCAAATGTTGGAACAACACCTGCGATAGGTGAGCCCTGGATAACATCTGTGTTTTGGTCTAAGAAACTGTAACCAAAAATACCAAAAGCATTTGGATTGTTAGCAAGTTTTTGAATGATCAAGTTATCATTTTCGCCTGCTTCTACAAATGCACCATCTTCACGAATACCATGACAGATACCTTTGTATGCTTTCTTATCTTTCTTCTTCATTGCTTTTACCCAGTCGTATGTTTTACAACCTTTTTCCATTACAAGTTCTACCCAAGCATCTCTTGTTCCACTTGATGGTGGAGGTCCAAGCACTTCGATCTTTGTTGCTGGAAAGTCTGGATTGATTTGGTTCCAATGTGTAAAAGGGTTAGGTACTAAGCTACCGTTTTCTTGTGGGACATCTTTTGCAAGTGCTTGGAATAACTCACGTGGTGTAACTTCCAACACGCTTGACTCCTTGCTGTTTGCAAATACAATTCCATCATAGCCAACCATCATCTCAAGAGGAGTAATACCTTTAGCGGCACACTTTTCTTTTTCACTAGACTTAATTGCTCTTGAAGCATTAGTAAAGTCAGGATGGTCTTTACCAACACCAGCACAGAATAACTTCATTCCGCCACCAGTACCAGTTGACTCGATAACAGGAGCCGTGTTGCCCTCAGCGGCAAATGTTTCTCCTACGATTGTTGTGAAAGGATAAACTGTAGAGGATCCTACAATTCTAATTTCTCGTGCTTCAGCTACGGATGCAACTGCAAACACCGCCACGAGTGCGGCTAACATTGATCTTACCATGTTAATCTCCTTTATTGGTATTGCCCTGTTGGGCCATCAAAAAGGCGAAGACCTTTTTCGCCTTCAACTTTATTTATAGCATACATAGGAATTAAGTCAAGAAAAGAAAGATTAAACTTTTATTACAGTAGTGTCAACTTTTGATTGACACAGTCATGCAAAAATAGCATGACAGCCTTTACAAGATAAACACTCATATTAGTACAGTGATTCTGCCCTATTAGATAAATATAGGTGAAGCAGGAAAATGCAATGTTTTTTTGCTCACACACATAGACACATTGGATAGACAATGCGGATTATCCATCCGTTAAAAGTGATTGACGAGCACCAAAGGTGCTTGCACCGCCGGGGAAGTTCCGGGGTATTGCTTTCCTCAAGCATCCTAAAACTTAATCAAGGAGAAACAAAATGGTTGAAAGACTATTCACTGGCCTTGTGAGTTTACTTGGATACAGAAGTCAAACGACTTTTGAAAAAGAGATGCTCACTTACGCCAAAACTGAGTATGGAAATGATTGGCAGTATGCCTATCAATATATGCTAACGCATAACGGTCGTGGACCTAGAGCGGGAGTATATCAATAATGACACAAGCAATTTTAACTGCATCTAGTTGGATCCAAGAAGCAATCTTTGGCTTCGCAGATCTAATGAAGTCTTGGAAGATTAACAGAGCCCGCAAGGCTATGATAAAACAAACACGCAGAGAGTTATCCCAACTTTCTGATCATGAGTTGCGTGACCTAGGAATAGGTCGTAGCGATATCACAAGTATTGCAAACGGAACGTTTCATGACAAAAGAATTACAAAAGTAAAAACCAACGAAAATTTGAAAGGATGGGTATAATGACTGTAGCAACATTAACAAGTTCAACATGGAACTTTACATGTAAATTTTGTAGTGTAATAAGAAATGCATTCGCAGTAGCGTTTGTAGCGATTATCGCATTTGGAGAACAAGCAGGAAGATCAAGAGCGGCTTCTGAATTGTCAAGAATGGGTTTACACGACGAAGCAAAAGCTCTAATGACGCAACCACTAGACTACGACAGAAGTTAATATGTGGAAACGTTTCTTAAGAGCAATGGAATACCGAGCTTACTGCAAGGCCGCACAGGTCTTGCGTATGCAAGGTAATACTCGAGAACTTAAAAAAGTTTTAGAGTACAAACACAGAGTGTACGACAAGTACGCATAGACACAGGAGAAAATTAAAAATGAAAGTACTAGCATTTTTTATGGCAGTGTTTAGTTTGGTCTTTGTATCAAGTCTAGCATATGCCGAAACTACCACTATCGAAATGTTGAACAAGCGTGACGATGGTGCTAAGATGGTTTACAGCCAGGACATCGCTAGAGTGGCTGTAGGCGATACAATAAATTGGGTACCAACATCCAAAGGACACAACGTAGAGTTTATTGCAGGTCCTGAAGGTTGGGATCTTCCTAAGAAGTCCAAAAACAACAAAGAAGTTTCAATTACATTTGATGTACCAGGCATTTATTTCTACCAATGCACACCACACAAAGGTATGGGTATGGTTGCACTTGTAGTTGTAGGTGATGACACATCAAACAAGGACAAGATTGCTAAAGCAAAGGCAGTAGGTAAATCTAAAAAGAAACTAAAAGCAATGTTGGGAGAACTGTAATGTGGCCATATACAGATGAAGAAGCCGATTTCTTAAATGGTGGACGTTAAAAAAATAAGTAGGAGCATACCAGAGTTTTGTTTATCACACTGGTTGCTCCGTATTCCCCTAGCAATTATATTTTTACAGCAGGGTATTTCTAAATTACCAATTGATTTAGAAACTGCACAATCATTTGAATTACCATTAGTGGTTTGGACATTTGTTGTGCTAGGTGAGATCGGTGCTGGCGTCGGACTACTTGTCGGCGGTGCTTTATATAGAAAGTATCTCAGTGAACTTGGTGACATGCTTACAAGGTTCTGTGGTATTACTATTTGTAGTATTATGACAGGAGTTATATGGATAGGCGAGCCAACAAGTTTTATGGATGTACTTTTATATGATAATCTACATGTCCTGTTATGGGTAGGTGGATTGTTTTTTGCATTGAAAGGAAACAGAGCATGACTCCTAGAGAATCAGCACAAGCAGAAGCAGAGAAAACATTTGAAGGTTTTATACTGTGGAGCAAACGAACTACCTATGCCGCTATAGCAGGTTTGCTTGTAGCCGCAAGTTGCAATTTTGGCGTCACAGATGATAAGTACCCGGGATATAACGGCGAACAATATAACCCAAGTAACCTAAAGGTAAAGTAATGAAAGTAAACCCTAATCCATTTGTGAGAGCATTGGTAAAACTTAGAATGGCATATGCTGACATCCGTGGTCATCACGGTAAGTGTTGGAACTATGAACCTTCTAATTATTATATGGGTATGCAAAAGAGTAAAAAATATAAAAATGACAGAGCTGTCCGCCAAGACGGCTCTGCCATAACTTCTAAAGTGTTATGATTTTTCTACTTGCGATTGTATATATGATATAACACCCATACTGCGACTAGGCCAACAAGTCCTTCAGCTGATAGTCCTGCTATCATACCAGTGATGTTGTCTACTACGCTAATATTTGGCCAGAACGGAATGCCCTGTCCATTGAATAGGACTTCCATTACGATTGCTAATGAAATAAGTGAAATACCTACTTCAGTAATTGCACTTGCCCATCCTTTTACTTTGTTTAAGATTTCCATTTGGATCTCCTTTCATTAAGTAACTGACTACTGTGGTCAGTACTTTATTTAGAGCCGGAGATACAGAAGTTAAACTATCATAAATGGTCTTAGGTATCTAAAATGTATGATTTATTTTAGCCATGCAATTTTTTCACCTGCTTTTATACGGCGTTCTTGCTCTGCAACACTGCCTGGATATCTCCAAGCCCATATTGCAACCAATGCCATAAAGCCTCCGCTCCACATAACTGCTTTAATATTTTCAGTAGTGAACCAAAGGAATGCAAGTGACGATGCCATAACAGCAATCATTAGATATTTGCCTTTGGTAGGAAATACTTTCTTTTGTACCCAATTGGTCAAGAATGGACCAAAGTACTTGTGATTGTATAACCAATCGTGCATACGCTTTGAACTCTTTGCAAAACAATAAGCCGCAAAGACTAAAAAGATTGAGAAAGGAATGCCTGGCACGATAACACCGATGTAGGCCATTCCTAGAGATAAGAAACCAAGTCCCATCCAGATATATTTTTTAATATTCATTTAATACTTTCCTTAATGCATCCACAAGTTCAGAAATCATTGCATCCGTGTGCAAAGGAGTTGGCGCAAACCTCAAACGTTCTGTGCCTTCTGCAACTGTGGGGTAGTTAATTGATTGACAGTAAATGCCGTGTTCTTCTAACAGGACATCACTGAGTTTCTTACAACGAACAGGGTCACCAATCATCACAGGAACAATATGTGTAGATGCATGTTCATGCACTTCTATATCGTAGTGTGCTAATTTACGTTTTAATTTACTTGCTTGTAGTTGATGTTGCTCGCGTAATTCATTGTGGTCCATAACATATTTGACACTTGCTAAAGCACCTGCACAAATAACTGGACTAGAACTTGTTGTAAAAATAAAACCTGAGGCGACAGAACGGATAGCGTCTATAACGATCGCTTCCCCTGCGATATATCCTCCCTGCACGCCAAAGGCTTTGCCTAAAGTGCCATTCACTATATCAACTTTATCTTGTAGACCAAGCTCTTGTAACTTGCCTCCACCTTGCTCTCCGTAAAGTCCTACGGCATGCACTTCGTCGATATATGTCATTGCACCATATTGTTCTGCTAAGTTGCAAATGTCGAGCATTGGCGAGACGTCCCCGTCCATGCTATACACGGACTCAAATACGATACAAGGCGTACCTGACACGCTCTTTAGCTTCTGCTCGAGGTCCTCCATATCATTGTGCGTCCAAATTACTTTGTCTGCACCACTGTGCCTAATGCCTTGAATAAGTGAAGCATGATTTTTGCTATCACTTAGATACACAATGTCGGGAATGATTTGTTTAAGAGCGACCAACGTCCATTCGTTTGCAACATAAGCGGACGTATAAAGTAAAGCAGATGGCTTTCTATGTAGTTTTGCCAACTGCCATTCTAATGCGACATGGTAATGACTTGTGCCTGCAATGTTTCTTGTTCCACCTGCTCCTGCACCTGTTTGGTCTAGAGCTGTGTGCATTGCATCTAACACAACTTTATTCTGTCCCATGCCTAGATAATCATTTGAACACCAATTAACTATGTTTTTGATGTTGTACGGGCCATACCAGATAGCATTGGGATATTCTCCACGCTCACGCAGGATATCATTAAAGACTCTATACTTGCCTTCAGTCTTTAGTCTGTCTATTGTTTTCTGGAATGGTGTTTCTTCTATCATTTAAATACTTCTTAAATTGTGTTTCGTCTATATGGGTCCAAGAAGTAAGGTGTGTAGTGCCTTGAAAGATCCCCATCTCATTAAGTTCTTTCTGCACTTGATTCCAATCTGCGAATAATTCTTTTAACCATTTAAACATATAACATTACTTATGCCTATAAAAAAGGTTAACCCCTAACACTGATGAACAATGCTAGGGGCTTCTAATTGTCTTTACTATTTGTATACGGGCTATGCCCAGGTAATCATATGTTTTTATAATATTATTTATTTGCCTTGCTTGCCATTAACAAAGTCGTAAAACTTGTCAGCGGCTTCAAGGACAGCATCAACGCCCGGAACGTCTGGCATTGTTACTTTCGTTACTACTTCGTCACCTTCTTTTTTCATAGAAGTTTCGAACTGGCCTAGTCTACAATGATAGTCATTCCATACATTGTTCTGTGCCATTTCTAGAACCTTAGTTCTAATTTCATATCCGTTTTTATTAGTTGTGATTTTTGGCATTGCCGCCTTAAACATTTCTGCAACCTCTTGGGTCTGTTTAAAGATGGCTTCACCGTATTTTGTGTCTACGCTCATATTATTCTCCTTGTGTGTATGTGTGTAGTGTTAGTAATCTAACACAAGTATTTAGTTTTGTCAAGTAGATTCTTTAGGAATTACGGCTTGTACTTTACCGCCACTGTTTAATATACACCAAAACTCTGCTGGAAATTTTGCAACCAACGAATATGTGCCTGTAGAAGCATTAAAATACATTGTCATTTTTGCAGGCATCACGACACCGTCTGGTCTCTTTACCATTGTGTCTCCTTCTATAAAAGGAATCTCTCCAAACCTTTGTATTATATTATAGATATCTGCTGGACGGCCACAATCAACTATTGCAGGGAGATAGTATACCTGTGGTACTTGTTGTTCTGATGGTGGTATTTTATTACCTTCATCCTGTGGGTTTGCATATGCTATTGAGGCAACTAATACTAATAGCATTGTTATTAGGCTTTTCACTTTATCTCATCTCCACTATAAGGTTGAAAGCCGTATCCGTTGAATAACATACAAGCCATGCCATCTTCAAAGACTTGAAACATAGTCCAACTTCTTTTTTCGCTTTCTTGATTAACTAGAAAAAACATACCTCCTACGTATTCACGTCCTGATCTAGCATCAAAGGTAGATCCACTTGATCCTATGAATAAAGGTTGCTCACCATATTTTGTTGCTGTCTTGAGCATTGTTGCGAAAGGTGCACAGGGTGCCCTTGTCATCATTAGTCTATCTTGTTGTTGAGCTTCTGCGGATCCAACAAGTGCCGCAAAGCAAACAAGAAGTGCCGCGGTTAATTTGGCCATTGTTGTCTCCTATATGTGTGTATTATTATTTATTAGAAGTAATCTTCCATCATGCGTGAACTGGCGAGGTCCACTGCCGCTTTCCATTGTTCTTCTTCGTCAAAGTTATAGAAAATTTCTTGATTTGGTTCTACGACCAACCATGCTTTATGCTTATAAATTTCTGCTTGTAATTGTGAGACTATCCATGTACTCATTCCACTCATTAGTCTCCAACAGTTAGGCATATTGTTTGATGCCATTTTCTCTAGCATTAATTCATCTGAAGTAATACAATTTCCATGCGTGGCTTGTATAGTATTAGTTGACATCCATTCATTTGTATGCAATAACAATAAACTTTGCTCACTTACAGGCCCGCCACGATATAAACTACCTGCGGCCCCGCTGTTAACAGCGCCTCTCATAGTTTGAATATCAGCTACATTCATATAGCTAGGCTTATTTAGGATTAATCCTATTACAACTTTGTCTGTTTGTTCGTAGATATATACAACACTCTTTTGAAAGTGTGGATCTTTCATCACATGAGGTTTAGCTACAAGCAATTTACCTTTGAAGCTATCTAACATCATTAACTATAATCCGGTAATGGTCCGCCGTACTTTTTGCCTTTGATCTTTTTGCCGCCGACTGTGACTCTCTTGTCTTTAGTAATTTTATGTGACTTTCTCCCCGAACGTGTTCTCAGTCCTTGACTTTTACAACTCGCTAGGGCACTTGCACCTAAAGCACTATTAGGTCGAGATGAACGACACAGCTCTTTACTAGCCTGCCATTCCATTTCCAATGATTCGTCAATATCAGTTATCTTCATGCTATCTATATTTATCCGCTAGACACACCTCTCTATTGTCTAACGAGCGATTATTATTCGTTAAACTAAATGTAAGAGCCTTCCTAGTACCACGGGTGGTGCCTAGAACAACTTCTCCTGACTTTTCATGATATTCTATTTTTGTAATCTTAGCAGGCTTCTTAGAATTACCCACAAGGATTTCTTGACCTAACTCTAGGCCCAAATTAATGTTTCTCAATGTCATTGGATTCTCCATTATTGGTGTGGTCCCTTTCTACTTTGGACAATAATATTTATTTCTGTATCTTTCGAATTAACTACTCACTCGAAAGCACAGGCCCCGCTGTTAGGGTCTTATGGTTTGCTAAATATTATTATGAGATACCAATTACTCGATGATGAACTTGGTAATTTCTTAATTATCGATACCTGGGCTAATCAACTTTTGGCAAAGGTGACTACCCTTGGACTAGGTGCTCGTATCTGCCAAAACCTCAACAAACGACTTGGAACACAAGCCTACTTAGATGAACTTCGCCAAAAACACTTGACAAACTGTTCCTGATACTATATTATATAGAGAAACATTAGGCAACAGGAGAAGGCAAATGACATTTATAGACTTTATTGTAATAGGATTTGTTGTGAACACAATTAGTGTCATCACAACCGGACAACCTTTTTCAATTTGTGTTTCAGGATGTATGTAATATGAAAACAATATCACTTCTATTATTAGTTCTTACATTAACGGCTTGTGGACAACACACTCAACGAACTGTTCTCAATGAGTGGTGGATGTCTAATGTCAACCCTTCAGGTCTTACTTCTTATGATCCTCCTAACGGTGATTGGATCTTCATTAGGAATGAACCTGGTGGGCTTAATGCTACATTAAAGAGAACACAGGATTGGGATTGGAATTCTAAGAAGGCTCCCCAATACTGATTAGACTGCCCCTAGCTCAGCTGGATAGAGCGTCGGTTTGCGGAACCGGAGGTCACAGGTTCGAATCCTGTGGGGCAGGCCAATAAGAAATCTTTCTAAATCATTTGTCCAAAATAGGTTGACTTTCTACACGACTGATCATATACTGTATAGACAATAAGGCAAACAGAGAGGCACACATGATTTATTCACTTCTAGAAAGCAATATGCGAGAGGCTATTGCAAACCCCGACAACCAATTCAAAGATGGTTCTATTAATTGGAACTTCGTAGATGCAGATGCATACCATGCCTGCCATAACCTGTTCAAAGACAGCGAAACTTTCTACGAAGCATTTCATGACATTGCAGAAAAGATTGTTGATGAAATGAATCCTAAGACAAATGAAATTCAACTTGAGATGGAGGTATAAGAATGTTTTATATTTACGAACAGAGTTCAACTTATATTATAGGCAAGCCAGACCGTAATGGTGTCGCTCGTCCAGATCATCGTCAGTCATATAAAACAATGGCGGCGGCCAAAGCAGGACTCACTCGAATTGCAAAGGCAGAGGGCTTGCTCAAAACAGATCCTAACCATGCTGACTATCGTTATGCTATCTGTGAAGCAGAAATGTTTCATAAATTTGTCGAGAAGCAGGTTAAGAAAAAGAACATGATGGATCCGACAAAAGAATTTATGGAGCCAATTAATACTCCATCTTATATGTCGCCTTCATCAGAATCTTATTGGAGTATGTAATCAAAATGGTTGACCTTTAATTAGGTTGACCATATACTATTAAAATAACAAAGAGAGGGAAACATGAGTAAAACTAAAAATTGGTTGATGGACATGGAAGAAGAGTTTTATGCCATCGCAGATAATATCGTAGGTGAGTGCGAAGCATTCAACGAGTTCGTTGTAAGAATGAAGCCACATTATCCAAAAATGTATGCCTTCTACAACGAGATGGAGATCGAAGAGCATTTGGAGGAGGCTTGGAACGAAAAGTGGTCTAAGTATCAATATGCCTAAGAAGTTTAAGAAACACTATTTGATGCCTACTTCCTTTGACCCTAAAGATCATTGGATGGTAGGTATTGAATGGCCTGTGAAGGGATCGAAAGGCAACGAATATCAGGTTGTTCTTACTGACAAAGGATTTGAATGTGAATGTGTCGGCTTTTCTTTTCACGGAAAATGTAAGCACTCAAAGGCTGTAGTGGCACAGGTAGAAGGAGCGATGGAACTATGACAGAGATTATTTTTATTTTTATTTCCTACTTGGTAGGAACGATGTTAGGTTTATATTGGGGCCGAAAGCACGGTCATAAGATCGGAATTGCAGATTGTATTGACCAATTGATTGATCAAGGATTTTTGAAATATAAAGGTTCAAAAAGCAATCCTGAAATCCTAAAACACGACGAATCTTACTAACCAAAATAGGTTGACTTTTATCTATTCAGACCATATACTGTATAAACAATAAGGCAACAAAGAGAGGCACAAATGACAAATTTAGTAACCAAGGCAAGTGAATTGATCTACCAAATGGATGGTGATCAACTTAAACAAGTGGTTGAAGCAATTCAACTGAAACGACAGTTTCTAGCCAAGCAGGCTATTAGAAACTTTATTGTAGGTGATATGGTTCAGTTCACAGGTAAGACAGGTGGCACAATAAATGCAACCGTTGAGAAAGTGAACAAGAAATACGTTATCGTTTCTACTCACATTGGTGGAGAGAAGTGGCGAGTTCCTGCAACCATGTTGACTAAGATCAACGAGATTGCATAATGGGACCGTATTCAGAAGATAAACAATTTCAAAGGGCATCCGCTATCAAGCGGTTGCTCGAAAACAATCCGGACCTAGATCCGCTCTACAAGAATATGTGGGAGAAACATCTAATGAATCTCGCTAAGAATGAAACCACATATAATTACAGAGTGAAACATATCTACTCCTTGTTGAAGCCCAGAAATAGGAACTGGATCACATACGGAGGCGAATAATGATTAAGGCGATTATATATATTTCAATAGGTGCATCGATGGCCTATCTTTATCTAAACGGAGGACATGAAGGTATCTTAGATATGTTTAGAAGTTGGATCCATTCATTTGCAGAATGGCTTGCAGAGATCACCGAAAAGAAACTTACCATTAGTGGTATTATGGAGCAGACAAAATGATTGATATTAGAGACGTCACACCAGGCAAGGCTTATGCCTGCAAGTTTAAGATCGAACATATTCTAGATGAGTATGGTCGGATCCCAGGCCTTAGTGATACACCTTTAAAAGGACTAGGGTGGTATGAAGGCTTTGGTGAATTGATTCAGAGAGATTCTGAAAAAGAATTGGTCAAGGTACTTGATCAAAAGAGTAAAAAAGAATTCGTCGTTCCCTTCTCACAGATTTGGGACGTAGACGAAGTTGAATATGTAGAGGAATAAAATGAAAGACACACCTATCATCACAGCCGCGAAAATGTTGGCAGGTGAAGCTCACAAAGGACAGACTAGAAAATATTCTGGCTTGCCCTACATCATTCACCCTGTTGAAGTTGCTACCATTGTTGAAGAAGCAGGTGGCACTGATGAAATGATCGCGGCCGCTTTATTGCATGACGTAATAGAGGACACAGAATTTACCTATGAGGACATTGCAGAAAAGACTAGTCCTGAGGTGGCAGATTTAGTTCAAGGCTTGACAGAAGTTTCTAAACCAGAAGACGGAAATAGAAAAGTTAGAAAAGCATTGGATAGAGATTTCTTGGCTGAACAGGCTCCCGAAGTTCAAACCATCAAATATGCAGACGTCATTTCAAACACCAAAGACATCAAAGTCTATGATCCGAAGTTCGCAGAAGTTTATGTGGCAGAGATGAAAGAATTGTTAAAGGTGATCGATAAAGGCGATTCTGCATTGTATGAAAAGGCCAAAGAAGTTGTCTACGCCACTTAGAGATGACCTTATGGTCCAACAACAGATTGATGGCCCCTGGCAACATATGGTAGGGGTCATTATGCTCAACCTCACAGGAAGAAAACAAGTGAAGAAGGTACTGCCTAATTTCTTAGCACGTTGGCCTAACCCAGAGTCTTTGCTCCATGCAACCAGCAGACAGATAGAAGAAGTTATTGCACCCTTAGGCATGAAGAAAGTAAGAGCAGAAAGATTGTATCGAATGAGTGAACAGTTTTTAGATTGGGACGGAGAGGATGCCACAGAACTTTATGGCATAGGCAAATATGGTTCAGACTCTTACAGATTATTCTTTAAGAATGAATTGCCTGATAACGTAGGAGACCACGAACTCCAAAGATACGTCAAAGAAGAATTCCGAATATCATAGGACACTTAAAAAAGGTCCTGTAGTTTAATGGTAAAACACCCGGCTTATACTCGGCAACGTCTCCAGATTAGAGAGCGATGGGGGTTCGAATCCCCCCGGGACCACCAAAACCGGTTGACATATCCCCTACGTGAGTCTATACTGTATAGACAATAAAGAAACATTTATCGGAGGGCGATATGTCTACAGAATTAAAATCACACGCGAACGGCGTTTCATTAACAAGATTCTTTGGCGGTAAAGAGCGAGGGTCTTGTGTTCAAGTGACCCACAAACGATTCGACCCAACTGAAAAAAGAGGACCTGCAGATAAGTTCTTCGATTCAGTTCAGTTGACTAGGGCACAGGCGGCGGCATTGGCGGCAGACTTGTTGGATTTTGCACAGGGTAGAGAACAAGAAGATGTTTGACAAAGGCGATTGGGTCAAGCTCAAAGGCAAGACCCGACACGGAAAGAACAGAATCAACCAACACGGCAATCATTGGCTTGTGACCCATGTTGGTAAGTTCAATGGTCAGCCTGCGGTTATGCTACGAAGCATGAAGCAGACAGACAGAGGACAGTTTGATGGTCGCTGGGTTCACATCAATGATGATAACAATTTTGAAATGGAGAAACTGTAATGGCATATCTTACCTACACCAAAGACCCTATTGGTTCATTCGTTGAGAAGGACGTAGGCAACACCTTTGAATTCTCACATAACGATGAGCCTATGAATGTGATGGAAGACTTTCCACACAAGGTATGGGTAGCATCAGGTCAGATTGCAGGTGACAGTGGCTTTCGTTATGCCCACGTCAAAAAGACTGTGGCTTATATCGTCACAGACGAAGATGAGTTTGGTCTTCCTGTGATTGAGAAATGGCACCTTAAGAAAAGGACAGACTATGTCTAAGAAAATGAGGAGACCTCAAGCACCTAAGCCTCGTAATTGGGTGGCAGAAGAATTGAGGGATCTAGATGGACCTTATCGTCCTAAGGTAATAAAGGACAAACGGAAAAAGAAACCCAAGTATCCATTGAAGGTGGATCTATCAGAAGAGTAGGATAATGAATGAAATATTTGGTATTGGCATCATTTTACGCCACATCGGCAATGGCTGTAGATAACTCAGCGATAACCTTTTGCAAAGAGAAATATGGCTACAATGGCCTAAACAATTCATCTAACTTGATGCAGATTGCGGCTTGTATTGATAGCGAAAAGAACGCGGTTATTCATGCAGAAGAAGATAGGATTTGGGAATTCCTAAAACAGAATCCTCACTATCGGTATTCAGGCGTGGCCCTACCTGCAGGAGCCAAAAGACCTCTACCCAAGTGTTGGGGAATGAATAGAAAATATGGTGATCCTATCGGTTGTTAGCCATTTCTGGTTGACCTTTGAGAAGAATGACCTTATACTGTATAAACAATAAGAAATTAGGAGGGCTAGATGGCATATTTTTATTCAGATTGGAAACACAAGAAACTTACCGTTGAAGATTCAGACGGACAGTTCTTTTTTAACTTCGGTGAAGCAGAACGAAGTATGATAGACAATATCGACAAGATGATTGCAGAAGGTAGGACTGTTGAATACCTCGAATACATCAAAGAGTGTCTCCAAAAAGGCAAAGTTCAACTCAAATGGAATATCAGTTAGGAGGCTATGATGAGAAAATATATTCAGATTGGCACCAAGTGTGAAACCAAATATGGCGAAGCCAAAGTGACAGGCATTGAATTCTGCGAAGCAGAAGGAATGAAAGAAGGCATCAATATGGACAAGATCTTCGTAGGAGATAAAAACAGATGCGTCTTTGACTTCGATAACGGTCATTGGCAATACGGTTATCAAGTTCAACCAATATAGGTTGACTTTTAGATCGAATGATCATATACTGTATAGACAATGAAGAAAGTGTGGTTGTAAATGGTTAATACTAGTTCACGTTGCATTAAACCAGAGTCCGATCAGTTGCGAACCAAGGCTCGGCCACATTCTTCTAACAATTCAACAATGGAGGGCTCTATGGCAGATCTAAACAATTTTCAAACCGCACAAGAATTTATCGAGGCTAACAATACAGCCACAGATGAAGATAGAGAATTCTTTGCGGAGATGGATTACTTCGATGATTATTCATTGGCGGCAGGCCTACGAAATAGTCGTTGGTCAATCTACGGCGAAGGTATTAAGATGGGCGAAGAGAGTCCATACCCTGTAGGAACTATTTTTAGAAACAAGTGTACCGTTTGGGACTATGATGTCGCAGGCGAACTTAAAAGCAATCGTTGGGGTGATGTTTGGGCCCTATGCGATAAGCTCATTGGTCAATCAGATGACCATCATATTTTCATTGAAGGCTTTGAGAAGGTAGGTGATGAGATCCACCTAGTGACAGGGTCTTAATGCGATTACTCCTAATAGTTCTATTGGCACTCTCTGTGAGTGCCTGTAGTTCACAATCAATCAAACAGATTAATAAGGTTAGAATGCTAGGTACCCTATCTAAAGCAGGGGTCACCGAAGAAGCCACTAATTGTCTTAAGGACATATTCGATCCAGGCAATAGAGGGAGCGGGTGCAATTAATTGCAGATCGATTACAGATCATATCCTGCCTGTGTTGGATTGGCGTATTCTGGCAACGGATGGTCTAGAGGATCTAGATCAGAAGTTTGGAATGATATGATTAGCAGACCCTGGCCTTTACATTTAAGATTTTTACCACCGAGTTGGGTATCCTACGATAGGAAGGGTGCTCGACTTTTCATTTTACATAAAGAAAGGGTCAAACAATGGCTAGAGCAGAAACGACAACAGAAGAACAAAAGATGATAGAAGAATGGTTGAAGCACAATAAACCTACAATCTGTCCACCTATGGAAAGAACCAATCCAAATGACGTGGTAAATGTCTATAAAAAAGGACGTGGTAGGAAGAAGAAAGATACCAAAAAAGGTTGACTTTAGGGCTCGTTGACCATATACTGTATAGACAATAAGGCATTAACTAAGGCAACAGAAAGAGGGAACAATGGCATATATCAAAACAGAAGAAGTAGCGGCAATCAGAGGTCAGCTCAAAGAGAAGTTCAAAGGGTTGAAATTCTCAGTTCGTAAGCAACACCATTCATCAGTCATCGTCACTATCAAAGCAGGTAATGTAGATTTCAGTGACATCCTAGACGACAGTGGTTATGCTCAGATCAATCAATATTGGCTCAACCGTACAGGTAAGCATGAACACCTTTTTGAAGAGATCTACAAGGTGATCAAAACTGCTCCTGCGAGTGTTGAGGGTGGACGTGAATGGTTTGATGATTCAGACTCAATGACAGACTATTTCCATACCGCTTTCTATATGAGTGTGAATGTTGGTAGTTGGGATAAGCCCTACGTGTATAACAATCCGTATTCTAAGAAGAAGACTGCTAAAAAGACCTCTAAGAAGGTCTTAGACACCAGTATTAACAAGTCTGCGGAAGCCGTTGCACGTATGACCAAAGAGGAACGTGAAGAATTCGTAAATTACATCGTTGATAGGTTTCCAAACCTTGCAGACGATCTAATGAGCTCAATCGGATATGGCCTAATGGAGAAGGAAGGTAGTCTGTAGTGGATACCTTTCTTGCAATCCTAGGAGTGGCGGCCTGTGTCGCTATTCCTTTGGCCCTATTAATAATGTGGAACATGGAGGAACCAAAAAAATGATTAAAACTTTTGATCAGATCAAATTCAACGAGACAGCGGTACCCAAAGGTATCCAAGCTCTTGTTAAATTCAAAGACTATGAATTGAGTATCGTAAAGAACAAAGCATCCTATGGCAATGCCCAGGGTCTTTATGAGATTGCGGTATTCAAAGGAGACAATCAAGTCGAACTGCCGGGCATCACTGAAGAAGGCGATACTGTAAAGGGCTTTCTGTCAGAGGGTGATGTAATGGGTATCATTAAAAAAATGCACCTAGTATCAGGAGCAGATCCGGAGGCTGTATGAAGGGAGCGATCCTAGTATTGCTTTTCACAGGCCAGATGGAATATTGGAGTTTCAATTATGAACCCAGAGATTGGGACGGCACAAAGGGCTTTACCAACGAAGAGATTGTTCTTTCGTGTTCAGAAAGAGCAGAAGAAGTCTATGAAGAAATTGCCAAACATAGTTGGGACGACCCTAGAGGACAGGGCTATTATTTGAAAGACGGAACAGGCACAATACAAGGGCATATTTGTTAACCAAACCTGTTGACTTTTTCCTATAAGGTGCTATACTGTATAGATAATAAACAATAACAATGAGGGCGAATATGAACATTACAAGAGAACAGATCAAAAAGGCATTCGTAAGTGATCCTAAGGACATTGGCGATGTCTATAACAACCAGGATTGGTATCAGCAGGATGCACAGAGAATGAGATATATCCTGGCTACCACAGAACTATCACCAGGTGACAATTACTCAGAAAAGCCTAGACAGTATAAACTAGGACAAGAGGACAATAGATACTATAATTGCATCGAATTCATAGACAGACATCAGCACAAGAGTTTGAAGGGTGAATATCAGATCAATGACGAGCATAAGTTGAGTCTATTGATGAGAATGACCTATGATGAACTATCTGCCTATATCAACGACAATGAATACGATTGGCTAGGTGATGACTATGATCATGCAAATGAATACCTATTTGAAATAATGAACCATTGGCAGGACGAAGTAGAGTTTGACACAGAGGGTTATGAAAATCCAGACTATATGACTGTGACACAAAGAACAAGAGAGTGGGTTCGAGACGGTGACTACAAGAGCGAAAACAAGCATGAAGTGGCCTATAATATTCTAATGGATTACTTCGATGAACTACCAGAAGATGTAAGGGTAGAAGCTCACAAAAGACTGGAGGCAATTGAATGCTAAGGTTAGGTTGGGCTTGGCTCTGCGATTTTGCAAGGTTCGAAGGGTTGGCTATAGCGGCAATCATAATGGTATTATTTTTGCTAGGAGTTTTCCAAATATAGTTGACTTTCGCTGAGAAAGATCGTATACTGTATAGACAATAAAGAAACAAAAGGAGGGCAATATGCCAAATTGGTGTAATAATTCAATTAACATTTCAGGGTCCACAGAGACTATCAAGACCCTATGGGACGAAGCGAACAAAGAAGGTTCAGGCTTGCTAAATGCAATGAAGCCTATGCCTAAAGAACTAGACGGCACAACTTCACCTACACCCCAAGAGGGTCAAGCAGGATACAAAGGTCCACAGCCTAAGATAGATGGCTTTGACAATTGGTATGATTGGAGGGTGCAGAACTGGGGTACCAAGTGGGACATTGACCCTACAGAAGGGCTAGAGTTCACAGACCACGGTGATGGTACTGCACAGATTTCAGGATGGTTTGAATCAGCATGGGCACCACCTATCCAAGCATATGACACGTTCTTAGACGATATGGACGGTTGTTCATTGACAGCAGACTATCACGAGCCTGGTATGGATTTTGCAGGCTTCTATGATAATGGTGATGATCAATACATGGAAGGCCTAGGTGAATGGTGTGAAGCCGTAGTCAAAGGCACTTGCGCCTTAGAAGATACTCCAGAGCTTTTCCAGAAACTAGACGATCAGTTTGAGCTTGTAGAAAATGCTAGAGAGTGGATCGAAGAGCAGATGGAAGAGGAGACTGTGGATGCCTAATAGACAGAAACTCGTAGATGCGGTTCTTCAGCAGATCAAGAAGGACATTGTGAGTGGTGATAGTACCGCCATCGAAGCTCTCATTGAACAGATTGACCATGATCAGTTGGTGCAATTCCTGCCAGAAGATCAGTGGATCAACCACCCTAAAGAATAACTACTATAGAGCCAAAAGGAGTCAAATGATTGGCAGACTACCCCACATACGCCTTAGATGATGACACTCAGCAACTGTTAGAGAGTGCTATGAACCTAGCCCAAAGAGTGATCGATCTGCAGGAGGATGACGATACTGCGGAACAGATGCAATGGGAACTAGAAGAACTAGCACTCCGTTTTTCAATACAGAGAGCCCGTATCATCACCACAGAAACTGCCAATGACGATGGCTCAGTGGATATCAATATTAAACTAGAACCAGAAGAAGAGGACACAAAAAAGCCTACACTCACAGTGATAGATGGAGACATCAACGACGATAATAATGTGACTCCATTTCCGAAGAAGCCGTGAAACGGTCAGCGATTTTTTCCTAGAAGGCGCGAAGCGTCTTTTCGCTAGAAAAGGCACGGTAAACTAGAGTTAGGAAGGTAGAGAATTACAAGCCCGCGTGGTGGAATAGGTAGACACAACGGACTTAAAATCCGTCGGCACGAGAGCCATGCCAGTTCGAGTCTGGCCGCGGGCACCAACTGAAAGGAGACTGCAATGACAGAAGGACCTAATCTATTATTAAGCATTGCGACTCTAATAACGATCACAGTAGTCGCCAACTATATCGTATCAATATTCACATGACTCGTAGACGCAAAGAGCCTGTTGACCCTCAAGACTACATAAGAGTTCGAATTGA
>Ga0213859_10000320_pt1 | contig 21794 bp, 17 predicted proteins | sample PICome_2_FD_160133 | JGI IMG/M metagenome (GOLD analysis project Ga0213859, IMG submission 160133) | Coastal seawater microbial communities near Pivers Island, North Carolina, United States - PICO304 | ecosystem: Environmental > Aquatic > Marine > Coastal | place: USA: North Carolina...
AGCCAATAAATGAAAGTGTTTCTTTATTTCCATCATTTCTAGCGGGAAAATTTCTGTTATACGAGGAAACAATTGTATTAATTTCACCTTCACCTATATCATCTCTTTTCCACTGACCAATACAAGGCCCACAAGCATTTGCCAACACCGTAGCTCCAATAGATTCCAAATCTTTAAGGTATCCATCTCTTTCAATAGTTGCTCTTGTAACTTCTGAACCTGGAGTAACCATTAAAGGTACTTTTGACTTTAATCCTTTTTTTGCAGCTTCTCTCGCTATAAATGCTGCACGACCTATATCTTCATAAGATGAATTAGTACAAGATCCTATTAAAGCATTGGAAATTTCTACAGGATAATTATTTTTTTCAGCATCATCTTTTAACTCTGTAATCGGGCGAGCTAAATCTGGAGTATGTGGACCTACTATATGTGGAACAAGTGAATCTAAGTTTATCTCAATAACTTGATCAAAATATGATTTTGGATCTTCAATGACATCCTGGTCAGCTGTTAACAAATGCATATTATTTTTTGCTAGTTTTGCAATATCAGACCTTCCCGTGGCAATTAAATATTCTTCACCTTTGGAATCAAATGGAAATATTGAACAGGTTGCACCAATTTCAGCACCCATGTTGGTTATCGTAGCTTTTCCAGTTGTAGATATTGATTCGGTACCTTCTCCAAAATATTCGACAATTGCATTTGTACCTCCCTTTACAGTAAGTATCTCAGCGACTTTTAAGATAATGTCTTTTGGAGAAGTCCATCCACTTAAAGAACCCGTCAATTTTATTCCGATTAGTTTTGGTATTTTTGTATTAAAAGGCATACCAGCCATTACATCTACAGCATCTGCACCACCAACACCAATTGCAATCATACCCATACCCCCAGCATTTGGAGTATGACTATCTGTTCCGATCATCATTCCGCCTGGAAAAGCATATTGTTCAAGAACTACTTGATGGATGATTCCAGCTCCAGGCCCCCAAAAACCAATATTATATTTTTGGGAAGCAGTTCTTAAAAAATCAAACACTTCCTTATGATTCTTGTTTGCTACCTTTAAGTCGCTATTTGCACCTTCATAAGCTTGAATTAAGTGATCACAGTGTACTGTTGTGGGAACTGCAGTATTTGGAAGTTCAGCCTGCATAAATTGCAGTAAAGCCATTTGCGCTGTAGCATCTTGCATCGCAACTCTGTCGGGCAAGAAATCACCAAAGTCTTCTCCTCTATTCATAGATACTTCATTGACGTTTCTAGCATGACCATAAAGAATTTTCTCTGCCAAAGTCAATGAGTCGGATTTTCTTGCTCTTAGTTTTGCTATATTATCTTCAAGTGTTGAATACACTTTTTCTACTAGCTCGATATGTGTTTTTGAAAGATCCATCTTAATAAGTATATATTTGTTTACATCTAAATATACACTTATCTATTTTCTAAACAGGTATTTTTAAACTCACAAAATTCACACCAGTCTCCTATGTTATAAGCAGGACTTAAAGCATCAAAGGGAATCCATGAAGCAGATTTGATTGCTAAAGATTCATATTTTTTCTCAGCCTCTGCTAATTCACTCTCGGAAAATTTTCTCTCTTTTATACTTGAGTCTTCATCCGGCAAATAAATATGCAATATTGTAATTTCTTTAACATTGAGTAGTTTTGACGCACCTAAAGCATAAAGTTGTGCTTCTAGGAAATCTTCTGATAATTCAGGCCTAGTTTTAAGTTCAATGATTATTGGAGTGCCATCAACTCGTCCTACTAAATCTGCACGTCCCATGAACACACTTGCAACTTTTTTATCAACTACTTCTCCATTTTTTAAACCTTTACCGCCAGCAACAATTGTGAACCCTAAATTAAATTCAGACTTTGTTATTGATAAATTGCTATATGGCTTTAACTTTTCAATCAGTTCCTTATATTTGCTAAAAAGTTTCTCACGTGTTATCGACTCTTCATTTTCAGTTATTTTATTAAATCGCTCAATGTCATCGTCGTTTGTAAAGCTGTTATTATTAACGAGCATTTCCTGTGAGTAATTATGAAACTTGGTTCCTGATGATTCAGACTCATATTCAATGTAGTCTTCTCTTGGTATTCCGTACTGAACATTCCAGGCAGCTCTTCTTTCACAGTTTTGTAACTTAATAGTATTTGTCTTTGATATTTTTACCTCTCTTATTCGATTAGTAAGCTTATCTATATTAATTAAAGGAAATTGACCACAACGTGATGCCATGTCACACCCCCTACTGCACAACTCTCCTGGATTGCGAGCTTGTCTATTGTTTAAAAAGTTTTCTAATATGGCAAAATGTTGATCAATAATTTCATCTGGATTATCAACTAATTCAATTTCTTCTAAGTCTTCCCGCTCAATCGAGGCAGTATAGAAATCTTCATTCTCTGCTTTTAATTTTGAAATTATAGCTTTATCAATTAACTCAGGCTCGGGATCAAAAGCAGTTTTTAATTTTATAAATTCAGAAGATCCCTGGTCAATGAACTCATATGTGAAGTATGTTGTTAAAGCATACTCTTCACCATTAATTTCTTTATTTATTTCTTTAATCGGAAAATCATGATTGAACTCAACATCTCTTTTTGGATATATTGTTCTAAATCTTGTAAATAAATCAGATAATATTGCTTTTTGAATTTTGTCGTAAAATTGAAAATTATTTTGCTCAGCTATTTTTATAGAGGTCTCTTCAATAGCATCGTTATTCATCCAATCAATAATTGCATTATTTAAATCTTTCCAACGATCTAATTTAGGCTTAGCTAACTGATTATTTTTTCCAAAAGAACTATGACATTGAGAAATATTATTTAATTTACTAGACGTAAAAGTGTTATCAACATCAGCCATAGTTAAATTATAGTTATTTTTTTTGTTGCTTTAGTGCATCTCATTTTTATGCGCATCAGTCGTGACAATAAGGCTTTATGACTCCCAAAACTCCCAAAACTAATTATGAAGGTAGTTGAGAAATTGTAGAATATATATATGAAGAAAAGAATTTCGAAATCATTTAATTCTATATTTTCTAATTTGTACCCAAATTTTGATCAAAATGAAGCAAAAAACTCTGAAGAATACTTCAATTTTATAATTAAAAATTATCCTGACAAATCTGAAATTAACCAGTTAAAAGGGTTCTTTTTAATATTCTCTTTAGGAATTAGAAAATTATTTGTTAAAGATAAAAATATTCCACAATACATTAATAATTTACAAAGTTCTAATATTTCTTTATTTAGGAAGCTTGGTTCAGGAATTACTGCATTATTTGGTTTAAGCACTGCTAGATCTCTAAACGGTGAAGGATCCGTTTACAAGCATTTTGATTATCCGATATACAAAAATGGAAAAATAGAGAAAAAAGACAATGAAATACCAGAAAGTATTGAAATTGCAGTAATAGGTAGTGGTTCTGGTGGTGGTGTTGCAGCAAATATACTAAATGAAAAGTATGAAGTAGGAATTTTTGAAAAAGGAAGTTTTGCAAATGGAGAAACAAATAATGAAACGTTTGGCTATCACAACTTTTATGAGACTTATGCAATACAGCAAACAAGAGGATACAAAGTCCTTCTTTTAGCTGGAAATGGTGTTGGTGGAGGAACCAGTATAAATTGGACAACTTCCCTGAGAACTCCCGACAATATATTAAGTGAATGGGATGCACTAACAGGTCAAAATAACTATTTCAATTCAAGTGAATTTAAGAACAGTATAGATTATGTATGCAGTCAATTAAATGTATCTGAGGACAACAATACAATTCCCCAAAAAGAAGTAAAACTTGCTGAAGGCCTAAAACTGAATAATGTAAATTACAAGATTATTCCAAGAAATACTAGCAATGATCAATGTCTTGAAAATGGTTTTAGTACTTTTGGACATTCAGATGAAAGCATTAATTCCTCATATAAAACTTGGTTTGCAGAGGATAAATTTGATAGTAGAAATATATTTAGCAACACTTCAATTAAAAATCTGACAATTTCTAATGGCACAGCTACACATATAAATGTTGAAAAAGATGGCAATTTACAAAAAATAGCAGTTAAGAAAGTAATTTTGGCAGCAAGTTCGCTTAATACTCCAAAAATTCTATTAAATAGTGGTTATAAAAATAAACACCTTGGCCAACATCTAAAACTACACCCTGTCTCAGGTGTTGCAGGAAAATTCTCAGAAGAGCAAAAACCATGGGCAGGAACAATGCAGGGAATATATTCAGATGATAATTTGTTTATGAAGGATAATTATGGATACCTTCTTGAAGGTTTGCCAATGCATCCAAGTCTTTTCTTTCCATTTTTTCCAAATAATCAGGACAATTTTGGAGATTTTATTAAAAGTTATAACCAATGGTCAGGAGGAATTGTCTTAACATCAGACACAAGTTCTGGTTCAATTATTAATAAAAACCCACAACATTTATGGGATTACAATTTGAATAACTTTGACCATAGCAATTTGCTTCATGGAATTGAAAGTCTCGTAAGAGCTAACTACTTGGCTGGAGCAGAGGAAATTATGGTGGCTGCTTCACCAACAATGCATTGGAAAAAATCTTCGAATGAAAATATTGACGATTTTGTTAATAAGATAAAAGCAATTAAAAATGAGCCTTTCCGAATGCTTCTTGGATCAGCACATCAAATGGGTACTGCAAGAATAAATCCAAACCCAGAACATGGTGTGGTTGACTTAGATGGAAAAGTACATGGCTTAGAAAATGTCTATATTGTAGACGCTTCTACCTTCCCTCGTTGTTCAGGTGTAAATCCAATGATTAGTATTCAATCAATGAGTCACTTTTTAATGTCAAAAATTTGATTTATGGATAATTCTTGTTTCTTTCATAAAGCTGACCTGGATAATTGCCTAAGTCAATAAATAAACCTTTGCTTTCGATATGCACTACATCATCTTTTATAATTGATGATTCTAAATATAATTTCTTATCATCAATCTCTTTAACCCATGCTTGAAGAAGGTATTCATCATCAACAGGTACTGGAACAATATAATTGACCTCTAACTTTGCAGTCACACAAGAACGATCATGTATTACGCATGCATAACCCATTAAATCATCTAATACTGCTGACAAAATTCCTCCATGAACTAATCCCGGGCCACCCTGAAATCTTGGTTCGAATACATAATTTGCAACAACTTTTGAATTTTCAATATATGGAGTGAGTTTCATACCATAATTGTTTTTACTTCCAGACACAAAAGTCTCAGGCCACCATTCAAGGAGTTGAGTTAAAGAATCCCATCTTTCTGGATTAGGAATATCCAGAACTGATCCCGATATATATTTATATTTCATCTTTCTTTATATTAGAGATGTCATTTCTTAATGCCTCATTAACAAAGGCGTTTGTTATATCAGATCTTGTTCTTTCAATTATGCCTCTAGCATTGTCAGCATATCTTCTTAATCCTCCGGTTAAAGCATCCGGATAATCAAGCTCGTTTAGAATTCCTAAACCTTCTTCCATAATATTTAGATAAGATTCTGACTTTACTAGTTCTAAGTTTCTTAAATGATCCAAGGCTTTTCTTCTCCACTCCCCAATAGTGTCCCCTATTCCCTGAATATAACTCGATGGATGGACATTAAATTTTTCAAAAGGTTCAATGTATCCTTTTGATTCATAAACATAAAATAATACGGCCTCTACATATTCTCTCTCTGCATCTAGAACATATCCAGCAAAACTTATCTCAGATACATTTTCAGTAAGCTTTTTTAACTCTGTTATTTTCTTTTTTGCACTATCAATAAATTTCTCAGCACCTTTTATATCGTTTCTATGAATAAACCTGATGCTTTTTGAACAATCTCTAACAATGGCTCTAGATATAGTTAGAGAAGTCTCACGAATTTCATTTAATTTATCAAATGTTTCAGATAGATTATTTAAATTAGACTCTAAATTGGCCAAATTAAACAGCTTGCTTTAAGTACTCATATTCATCAAGCTCAAGAATATCCTCATCAACAGAACTAATATTTTGCATCTGTATCAAGGAAGCTCTTACTTGGAATGATGCATAAGCATAAATACCAAAAACTACATCTAATAAAAGGTGAAGTACAAATATGCCTACAGAAAGAGTTTGAATAGAGGTAAAAAAAGTAAGAAGTGCTAATAAGCCTAAAATTAAAAAACCTTTACGTTGTTTATTTACCATATATTCAAATTCTGAAGAAATTGAAGTATTGCTAGTTTGAGAATATTTCATTTCTGGAAAAATTACCGCTATCGATAGCGATAACATTAAACATATTAATACAAGTGTTGATCCCATTGCCCTGTCCCAACTGAACGTTTACTTGATTTAATATTAACTAATTAATTTTTATTTTTCTTTTTTTTAGAATTTATTTTCTTTGCCCTCATTAAGTCTTTTTATGTTCTCAGAGTGTTTGAAAACAATTAACCAAAATAACAAAAAGACAACTAATCGATCTTGAAAAACATTAAAAGATGTAAATAATATTAGATTGGATATAAATACAGTTAACAAACTTGCAATCGCAGAAATTCTAGAAATTTTAAAAACTACAAAATAAAAAATTGCAAGTACAGGAATATTCAAAAATAAGAAATAAGAAGTTTCAAATAAATCATACGAGAGAGGGTTAAGTGTAGAAAAAGCAATGTACACGCCTATGTATGTTGCAACCCCTTTACCGCCTTTAAATTTATAAAATATTGGATAAATATGTCCAATTACAGCAGCAAATCCACACAGAAGTAAATTTTCATCAAATAGGAAAATTGGAAGAAATCCTTTTAATACATCTCCGATTAACACAATTGCGGCATACTTTTTCCCAATGGTTCTCATTACATTCGAAGTCCCAGGATTTCCGCTTCCTGAAGAAGATATGTCTAATTTTTTATATTTTGCTACTAAATATGCAAAATTTATAGAACCAATTAGGTAACTTAAAGCAACAAATAAATAACTCACAGTTCTTACTTTACTTTAATAAAAATAAATTAGTTAGAGCACATATATACATTTTTCAAATTTAATGTAATTAATGTAATGAAAAAAGAGAATAGATGTCAGGATAAACGTAGATATAACAACGAAGTTGATGCAAGAAAGGAAAGACTGTACATAGAAAAGGAGTACAATAGGAAATTTCGTATATATAATTGCAGTGATTGTAATGGCTGGCATTTTTCAACAATAAACTGACATGACTGATATATTTTTAGGAATCATTCAAGGTATAACAGAGTTTTTACCAATATCTTCAAGTGGTCACCTAGTAATATTTGATGAATTATTACCTGAAGTAAACCTAGACACAAATGATATTGCATTTCTTCATATAGGAACATTGTTTTCAATTTTGATTTTTTATAGGACTAGAATTTTTAGCATTTTTAAAAATTTTGATGTTTTTAAATATTATCTCAAAATCATTACTGTTGGAGTTTTTCCAGCTGTTGTAATTGGATTATTTACGCCAATACAAGACACGATAGATAACAGCTCTCAAATATTGATTTACACAGGAATTGCTTATTTTTTCCTTTCTATATTGTTAATATTTTCTGAAAAAATTAATACTAAAAATACTTTTAGTATTAATGAAATAACTATTAACCATGCATTCATAATTGGAATAGCTCAGGCTTTTGCTCTTTTTCCAGGAATCTCAAGATCTGGAATTACTCTCTTAGCTGCCATGTACATAGGGGTTAAAAAAGCTGATGCAATATATTATTCTCTACTTCTTGGAATACCAACAATCTTTGGAGCATGGAGTTTAACATTTGTTAATCAATCTTTTGAAATAAATACAAATATTATTATTCCATCAGTTGCTGCTTTCTTTACTGGGATGTTTGCGATTAAGCTTCTTGTAAAGTTCACTACAAATTCAAAATTGCAATATTTTGGATTCTACTGTTTGCTTCTTTCAGTTGTAAGTTTCGTACTTAATTGATTTTTAAATCGATAGGTTTTTTCTTCGGTTGAAATTTTAAAATTTCATTAGCTATTGAAAGTATATTTTGAAATTCTGAACTTTCTTTAAAAGCAAATAAATTACTTCCTTCCGAAGATACAGTTATATCCTCTAAAAGGGGGATTTCTCCAATAAACGGTACATCTAACTTTTTAGACAATTCTTTCCCACCATCTTTACCAAAAGGATATATTTTATTTCCTTCTGATTCCATGTATGACATGTTTTCAATGACACCAATAATGCTAGCATTTACTTTTTTTGACATAATTCCAGATCGTTCAGCAACTATAGTTGCATTTGTTTGAGGAGTTGTAACAACTATATTTTCAAAATACTTTAAAAATTGAGATAAAGAAATAGAAACATCGCCGGTACCAGGTGGCATATCTATAAGTAAAATATCAATGTCATGCCACAGAACTTCAAATAAAAATTGTTCTATTGCTTTATGTAACATTGGGCCTCTCCAAATTACAGCTTCATCCTGTTTAACAAAATAATCCATTGAGATGACATTAAGATTATTTATACGTGATGGGAATATTCTCTCATTAAAGGGTATAGGAGGAAATTTTGCTCCTAATATTTTTGGCACTGAATAACCCCAAATATCTGAATCCATAATTCCAACTTTTTTACCTAACTCATCAAATGCAATACCCAATAATGAAGTTATAGTAGATTTTCCAACTCCACCTTTACCAGAAGTAATCCCGATGATTCTTTTATTTTTATGGAAATTATTTTTTAACTCATCCATATCAATATCAGCACCAACAATTTTTGATACAGTTTGAATTTCTTCTTTCGTCGGTTTTCTAAATTTAATGTCATAAGAGCCGATTTCCTCAACTCTATGTCGCAAAACATCACGCACCCATTCAATTTCGGTTAAATCAACAATTTCACATGATTTCTTTTTAACTTTCGAAAGGGCATTTAATTCGGATAATGTTTTATTAAATCCAGGATAAATAATGTTTTCTAATTCCATTATTAGTATTGTATTTGTATTAGGTTATTAAATTAAATTATGTTCAAAAGAAATTTTATTCTCTTACTTCTAACTATGACTGTTGTAATTGTCTTAATTAATTCAACAAATAACGATGAATTAGAAATTGTTAGCGTCTCAAATATAAATGATGGAATTGTACTAAATGATTTAAAACAGTTCTCTAACTTAAATTCAAATGAACAATTTGTCATTCTAAATATTTGGGCAAGTTGGTGTATTCCGTGCCAAAACGAAGTGAGTGAGTTAAAAATATTATCAGAGACTCAAGGATATTCTGTTGTCGGAATTTTAGTTGAAGACTCAGAAGAAAATGGCAAAGAATTTATTAAAAATAATGATATATCATATCAAAATATTTTAGATAATACCCTCGCAGAGAGTATTCTTATACAATTTATTTGGAGTGGGATTCCTACAACTTTAGTGTTAGATGAAAATTTTGAAATTATCTCAACAATCAATGGAGAAATAACAGCCAATGAAATTTTTGAATTAACCAGGTAGTGATTAACTAGAAGGAGTTTATAATTTAATCATGGACGCAATATTATTTTGGAGAATTTTTTTAGTGCTAGGTAGCTTACTTTATCTTGGAGCTTCTGGTTTATTTACTCTTAAATTAATTGCTGCTTCTACTGGAAGAAAAAGAATAATAGATTTATTCATTAGGTAGTTAGTAGCGGGGGTAGGATTTGAACCTACGACCTCTGGGTTATGAGCCCAGCGAGCTACCAGACTGCTCCACCCCGCGCTGAATAATTAATAGTAACTTACTTTAAATTAAACTCAAGAAAAAAATTTTTGTTATTTGTTTAATTGATCAATTGCAAGATCAACATACTGTTGTGCTTGGTCAATCAATTCTTGATACTTTCCAAGATTACCTTTTTGAAGCTGTTCTTGAGCTTGTTCAAAAGCAGTTGTTGCTTTAGCTAGTAAATCTAGCGGACTTTCACCTTCAGACTCTTCAACAACATCACTTATCAACTCATCACCAAAAATACTTGCTAGGGCCTCAGATAAAGTCTCACTCATTATGATTCTGTCTTGAAAGACAACAACAACGAATTTAAACTCTGGCAAAGGATTTTGTTCACCTTGAAGATAAATTGGTTGATAATAAAGAATTGACTGATTGATAGGAACAACAAACAAATTACCTTTGATAACACTCGATCCTTGTTGGTCTAATAATGTAAATATTTGAGATATATCAGGATCCTGATTTATTCTAGTTGCAACCTGGCTTGGTCCATCTACAAATTCTCCCTTTGGTAGTCTGAAGTCAATTAACTGCCCGTAATTCTCAGGATCAGCATCAGCAACTAAAAATGACTGCATATTAGGTCTATTTTCAGGGTTAAATGGTTGAAAGATTAAATAACTTAAATCAGTTTCACCAGGCAAGCTCATCAATAAGTAATAAGGCAACATTGGCTTAAAACCTATTTCTGTAAATTCTCCTCGTAAAGTAGCAACTCTTGGAGTTGTAGAAGAATCAGATGGGATAACCCAAGGGTCTTCATCTGCATAAAACACTCTAGGATCAGTCATATGGTAATCTCTGTACATATCAGACTGAATAGTGAATAGATCTTCAGGGTATCTGATATGATCTAATAATTCAGAACTCATTTCACTTTTTGGAGAAAATAGATCTGGAAAAATATCATTGTAAGCAGTCATAATTGGGTCGTTCTCGTCTACAACATAAAAATTCATAGTGCCGTCATAAGCATTGACAACAGCTTTTACAGAATTCCTTAGATAGTTGAAATTCACAGGGAGTCCTGAGTTTTCATTAATCCTTCTGGTGTCAGCAGGTTGAGCGTAAGGATATTTATCACTGACTGTATACATATCAATAATCCAAAATAAATTTCCATCAATTAAAGCTAAGTAAGGATCGTTGTCTGTATAAAGAAACGGAGCTGCTTTTTTAACTCTACTGACAATGTTTCTTTCCATAATCAATTTTGAATCGTCTGATAGCTGATTAGAAATAAGAAGGTTTAATTCACTATATCTCAGTGCAAAACCAAGCCTTCTAAAGAAAGATCCTATGCCTACTCCACCGTCTCCAGAATAATTTGTATAGGCAACAGATTGTCCTTCAGTTGATAAAGGATAGTCAACTTCATCTTGAAGTGAATTTACAACTACATACTCTACAGAATCAGCAGATTCACCAAAATAAATTCTTGGTTGTTCTACTTCTAGTTCAGAGACCGTTGCTGTTGCAGGAACGCCTTTTACATAAAAATCAGGCTGACCTTGACTTGCAACATTATTAGCAGGGCTAAAAACAACTCCAAAACCATGGGTATACTGCAGCCTTTCATTAACCCATCCGACAGCTGGTAAATTTGTTTGATCTAGCTCCCTTGCTGCAACCATAACCTGAGTCAATTCCCCGTTGATTCTGTATCTATCAACATCAACCTCTTGAAGTGCGTAATATGCTCTTATTTCTTGAAGCTGACTATAAGTCTCAGCTAAAACTGTAGGATCCCAAAGTCTTATATTGTCTACAGTTTGTTTATTGTTAGAAATATCATTTTGAGACAGATCCGGAGAAGCGGCAAATGACTTTTCCTCAATGCTATCTAAACCGTACGCAAGTCTGGTGTAGTCAATGTGATTTTCAACATAAGGTAATTCTTTGTTAAGTTCATCAGGAACTACTCTAAACCTTTGTATTGCAGCAGGTACCAGACCTCCGACTATTATTGATACTGCTAACCACAAACTAATTGCTGTTGCAGGAAGTAGCCATCCTCTTCTTTTTATATTTACAAGCAATAAAACTGCACCGAACAAGGAAATTAAAATAAGTAAATTCAAAGCTGGTAGATGTGCAATCACATCTGTATAACTTGCACCAAAAACTTTTCCTCTAGGAGAATAAAGAAGTTCCATTGAGTCAAGACGGTAGGCAAATGCTTTTAAGATTGCTATAAATGCTAACAATACAGATAAATGTGCTTTTGCACCGCTACTAACTTCCGGCAATCTTCCTTGTCTTAGTTGTAAAGCTCCAGTGGCGACAAAAAATAAAACAATAATTAATGATGTAAAAATTACTAATTGGAACCCCCAAGAAACGAATAGTCTGTAAAGAGGAAGACCAAATACATATCTTGAAACATCAGCCTGGAATACCGGATCTGTAACACCAAAAGACTGTTGGTTTAAAAATAGTAAAACTTGTTCCCACAGTTGAGAAGCTCCTGCTCCTAGAAATAATGAGAGACCAATAGATCCCCATAATCTATACCTCAGAAATCTCTCATTAGTCCAAGCTCGAAATCTGGACAAAGGGTCTTGTGATTCAAAAGATTCAAAAATATCCATTACAGGGGTTGCTCTGACTGCTAAACGTAAGTTTGTAAAAATAAATATAAAAGCTAGTAATGATGTCGCACCAACTAAAGCTCCTTTAGTAAGAAGGATTTTTATCCAGACAGAATTTAAATTTACTGAGTCAAACCATAAATAGTTTGTAAAAAATGTAGCAATAGCTCTAGCGACAGAGAAACCAATTATTGCAACAAAAACAATAAATGAGAGGCCTCTTCTCTCGTTGTTAGTTGTACCACCAATGTTTACCATATTATTATTTTATTTATCTCTTGTCTTTAACGTGAACTATACTCTGAAATTACTTTCAATGCTTCTTCAAATGAATCAATCGCTACGATAGATGTAGATTCTGTTGCCATAGGAATTGCTTCTTCAAAATTAGCAGTTGGCACCAAAATAAGTTCTGCTCCTGCTCTTTTTGCAGCAATAACTTTTTGTTTTATACCACCAACAGGTCCAACTGATCCATCAATCTCTATTGTGCCCGTTCCTGCTACTACTAAGGAGTTTGTTATATCTTCTAGTATTAAATTATTATAAACATTTAAAGCCATCATCAGACCAGCTGATGGTCCACCCACATTTCCAGTTTTAATATCTACTTCAAACGGAAAATCAAATCTTTCGTTCACAGTTGTAGCAAGAAATCCCACCATAGGCTCACCTTCATACTCAACGTGTTCAATCAATTTTGTTTGTACTTCTATCTTCTTTCTTTCACCATCAAAATCTCTTTCTACCCCTATGGTTACAGTATCTCCAATCTGATATCGTCGCAAAGTTGCAATAAATTCTGTAGCTGATGATATTTCTTCACCATTAATTGAAGTTAGTAAATCTCCTTTTTGTAACTTGTCTTTTACAGGTGAATCATCAAGAATTCCAACTACGGATACTCCTTCACCTTTTGAACCTATGTCATATCCTAAATAAGTAAGTGCAACTGCAATAGCAACATTTTCAGAGGTCTTCATATTTTGAATACTTATTTGACTTAATTCTTCAGGAGTAACACCTTTTGGCAAAATAACTTCTCGGGGGTATAAATCTACAGAATCGTTTATGTATGACCATGCATAAATCAATGCATTTGCTTCATCTCTTCTTACAGTAAGTTGAAATAAGTTTCCATCAAATTCATAATTTTCAACATTTCCATATTCAATCTCCCATTGATACGGTGGGCCAGGAGACATAAAATAATAATCTGTCTTTATAAGCGAAAGTGAAGATATTGAGATAAATAAACCAAGAAAAACAATTAATAATTTTTTATTTTTTTTGGACAAATTATACATAGAAGAATAATAGGTTTGATAAAAATTAAAGAGCCGGTTTAAAACCGGCTCTTTAAGATAAATTAATTAAAATTTATGCGCAAGGACCTGATGTCCAATCATAAGATTCGGCTGAAGGTCCTACATAACTCGGTGCTAATAATCTAGCGCCACTGCCAATGCTACCATCAGGTATATTAATATAGCTATCATTATCAGCTCTATTTTGACCTAATTCTCTGGTTTGCATCATGCCATCTGACTCTACATAGACATTAGCTGCAGCTCTTCTAATTCCTGCACGAGTTAAATCTCCACCCTTAACAGCAGCTTCTAGAACTCCTTTTAAGTGATATTGTGAAGACCAACCAGCAACTAAGAAAGAGCTAGCTGACTCTATACCCATTTGAGCAAAAGTTGCACGCATAGTTGCATGTGCAGCTGTATCTGCTTCATAAGGTGCTACCCAGGCCATGCTGTACATTGATCCAGATTCAAAAAGTGGTTTCAAAGGAAATCCTTCTTGAACGAATGCATCATTGTAAGATGGTGCAGCCATCATTGCTATTGGAGTCAAACCTTGTTGGAATGCTCCACCAGCAACTTGTGCCATTTCTCCTGGACCTACTGCTGGGAAGTAGGCATCAACTGGTTGAGTTACCATTAAGCCTACAGCCTGAGCTACGTCAAACTCTAATGTTGGTGGTAAATATTCCCAAGCAACAGTAATGCCGTTTCTTTCAGCAGCATATTTAATACCTTGTGCCCAGTCGCCACCATAGTCACCAGCAAATCCCATAATTCCAATTGTTTTGATATCTACTGGAAGACTTGCAATAGCCCAGTCAAGAGCGTTCATACCGTCTGCACAATAAGCAGCACCGAACTCTACTACTAGACCTCTATCAAGACTTTTATATGACCATCCCGAATACCAACTCATTGGAGCAGCAACCATATTATCTTTATCCATTTCATCTAAAATAAATAAAGTTTGATTTGTTCCAAGAGACATTGCTAATGCAGCAACTTGATCTCTTTGAGCATTGTATTGTTCAAGATGTTTTTGTGGATTAAATGAAGTGTCTGCACCTTCAATAATCGCTACGCTATAATCACCAATTCCACCAGTGCTATTTGCCCATAACCAAAATCCTCTTTGAGCAGTTTCAAGTGCTGGAGCAACAGCTGCATAAGGGCCTGTATAGTCATTTAGCATACCTAAATATATACAACCTTTACTTGGATCAGCTCCTGTCGGCACACCGCCAATTTCTTCAGGACATGGTTCTGAGGTAACACCAACGCCAGTTTCAACACTAGAAGCAGTTGTTACAGCTGGAGAATCAAGAGTTTCAACAACTTCAGGAGTTGTTTCTTCTGCTGTTTCTTCAGTTGTACCACCACCGCAAGCAGCTAAAACTAGAGCTAGAATTGAAAAAATAATGATTCCTTGCTTACGCAATGGTTTCATAATCCCCCCTAATTTTATTAGTACTAATAACAATAAGAATAGTATAAGTTTTTGAATCTAGTAGGAAAATGGCCAAGCTTTAAAATAATTACGTAACCTAAACCAAATCCCCCAAAGCCCCCTTGGTTCAAAAATCAAAAATAATATTATAAATAAACCAAAAATTATTCTTTCAATCTGACCCGTTGATAAAGCCAAGCTTTGACCTGTATCACCAAATGCATGCATTGCTGTTTGAATTGCACCTGGAAATAATATGTAAAAGAGAGATCCAAAAAGTGGCCCCAAAACTGTTCCTGCACCACCGATAATTACGATAGCAATAAATGTGATTGAGTAAAGAAGGTTAAAGGTACCAGGATCTACTCCGCCAGACACACTAAACAACAAAGATCCAGCCACACCAGCATAAAAACTAGATAAAGCAAAAGCAAAAGACTTAAATTTATACAAGCTTACACCAATCGCTTCAGCAGCAATATCTCCATCTCTTATTGCTGAAAAAGCTCTTCCTGTTTTTGATCTTGTTAGGTTTTTTACACCTAAACCAGCAAAAATACAAAGAGCTAAAGAAAGTAAATAAATCAACTGATTTTTTTCTAAAATAAAATTTCCTAAATTGACTCCTTGCTCAAAGTCAAAACCTAGAAGTACAAGTTTTGCTGCTTTTCTGCCTAGTCCAGCACCACCTGTAATTGGTTTAAGGTTTGAAAATAAGTGAGAAGCTATAAATACTAGCGCTAGAGTAACAAGACCTAAATTCAACCCCTTTAACCTCACCGAAATAGGAGCAATCATTAATCCGATTAATGCAGCAGAAATTCCAGATAAGGGTAGCCAGATAATCATATCAAGCTCATATCCCAAAATTTGATATCCAATTACTGATGTAGTTGCAATTCCTCCTAAAACTGAAGCAGTGTATGTTCCAATTCCAACAAAAACACCATGCGCTAGGCTGATCTGTCCTGCAAAGCCCGATACTATATTTATCCCCCATGCAGCTATAGAAATCAAAAATGCAGTTGTTAAAAGAAGTATCCAATAATTTGAAGCAAAAAAGACTAGGCTCGCAGAAGTTAATACCAAAATAGAAAACCAAAATTTTTGGGTTAGGTTAGCAAATATTGCAGATTCCTTTTTGTAATCAGTGTATAAATTTGGTCTTCCTCTCATACTCTCTCTACCTCTTCTGTGCCAAAAAGTCCGTCAGGTTTAAACAATAAGATTACAAACATGATTAGATATGGTGCTACCAGTGAAAAACCACTTCCAATAGAAAAACCTAGAAATTCTTCTATATTTAATTGAAAATAAGCGACATACCCTTGGGTCAATCCAATAATTAATGATCCTACTACTGCACCTGGAATAGAATCTAGTCCTCCAATAACAACTGCTGGTAATGCTCTTAAAGCAGAAATAAAGCTAAATTGAGTTAATGTGTTGAAACCTCCTGTAATAAAAAAGCCAGCTAATGAGGCTAAAATTCCTGCTATAAACCATACAAGTCCAAATATTTTGCCCACATCAATACCTTGCGCTAAGGCCGCTTCTTGATCGTAGGAAGTTGCTCTCATTGCAACTCCATATTTTGATTTTTTAAAAAATAGTGTAAGAAGTGTTATGGATAAAACTGCTGTAAAAAAAGCTGAGATTTCTAAATATTTCAAAGTTACTCCAGAAACCGTAATAGATCCAAAATTACCAAAACTAGGAAATGGGTCCCCTAAATATCTAGGGTTTAAACCTATCCAATTATCTAGAGTTGTCCTGAGCAATATATCTATCCCAATTGTTAAGATTGCTACAGAGAATACAGGCTCACCAACCATTGGTCTTAAAAAAGTTCTTTCAATTAGTAGGCTTAAAACACCTGTGATTAATATTCCCAAAATCAAAGCTATCCAAAAAGGAATTCCTCGATCAACCGCTAATGAACTTATAAATCCTGCCCCAACTACTGCAAGAGCAGGTTGAGCAAAACTTAAAACATCCATTGCCTTATAAATTAAAACAAATCCAATTGCTACTAATGAATAAACTGCTCCAAGAGCTAATCCTTCAGCGGTGGCTTGAAAAAATAAAGTCAAATATACATCTCCTCAATTAAATCTCCAAATTGTTCTATAAGGACATTTCTTTTAATTTTTTGAGTAGCAGTTAACTCTCCATCTTCGTGATCTAGTTCCTTAGGTATCATTCTAAATTTTCTAATTTCAAGTGAAGATGTTTGCTCATTGGCTTTGAGAATTTCTTTCCAAACTAAATCTTTGACTTCTTGTTTTTCAGATAAATCTCTATAAGTAGTGTGTGGTACATTCTTCCTAAGCGCCCAATTAGAAACAGTATCAAATTCAATGGCAATCAAAGCTGATAAAAACTTTCGTTTATCACCTATTACTATTGCATCTTTAATAAAGGGTGAAATTTTGAGTTTATTTTCTATCTCTTGTGGAGATACATTCTTTCCACCACTTGTGATAATTATATCTTTCTTTCTATCAATTATTTTCAGGAACTCTCCATCCCAAACTCCAACATCTCCAGTATGAAGCCAACCATCTTCATCCAATACTTCTTTGGTTGCTTCTTCATTTTTAAAATAGCCTTTGAAAACTGCTCCGCCTCTGGTTAATATTTCTCCATCTTCTGCCAATTTAATTTCCATCCCATGATTAGGTACACCAACAGTGCCAAGTTTTATTTTCTTATCATTATTTCCTGAAGCATATCCACAATTTTCTGTCATTCCATAACCTTCAAATATAGGTACTCCTAGGGCCATAAAAAATTTTAAGATCTCAGGTGCGATTGGTGCAGCACCAGAAATTGCAGTTTCTGCTTTACTTAAGCCAAGTTTCTTTTTCAATGCTCTAAATGACAAAACCCAACCAACAAATGTTAAAAATTTTGCAATGTAATCATTAAATCCATACTTCAACTTCCTATCTGAAGCTATATTTCCTAGATACATTGAAAATTTAAAAAGTAACTGTTTAATCAAAGAAGCATCTCTCATTTTTACCATTCCACCGGAATACATTCTTTCAAGAATTCGAGGCACTGCTGGAAAGATTGTTGGTTGAATTTCAACTAAGTCACTTTGTACTGTATCTATGGATTCAGCAAAATTTATGGTTGCCAAAGTGTGAGTTGCAATTAAAAGATCAATTAACCTTCCAAAAATATGACAAAGTGGTAAATACGATAAAAATTGTGGATCTTTTGCTTTAACATTTTCAACTAAAGAAAATTGCGGAATTTGTGAACCTACCCATTTTAAATTTCCATGTGTAATCATAGAACCTTTTGGTTTTCCAGTTGTTCCAGATGTATATACAAGAAAAGCAACATCCTCATCTTGAATTGCTTCTAGCTGTTCATCAACAAATTCAGGATAGGATTCATATTCAGATTTTCCTAATTCTAGAAATTCTGCAAAACTCATTAATTTAGAATTTTCGTAATTGTAGAGTCCTCTGTCTTCAAAATAAATTATTTTTTCTAATTGTGGTAAATCATCTAAAACTTGCAAAGCTTTGTCTAATTGTTCTTGGTCTTCGGCAAATAAAATTTTTGTTTCAGAATGAGATAAAAGATATTGAACCTCAGAAGGAGGGTTTGTTGGATAGAGTCCAACACTAACCGCTCCAATTGATTGAATACCTATATCTGCTATAAACCATTCAGGTCTATTTTCTGAATGTATGGCGACTGAATCACCTTTTTCGATACCAAAAAATCTAAGAGCCATAGACAAATAATTTGATTTTTTCCAAAAATCTTCGTATGTAGTTTCAGACCAAACTCCATACTCTTTATATCTCGTTGCAACTTTTTCTGGAAACCTGTGTGCAGTCTGTTTTACTTTTTTGGAAGGAGTCATGCCACCTTCTTTTAATATTTCATCGTATATTTCATTCATTGTTAATGCCATAATTAATTTACTCCTAAATAAGCTTCAATTACTTTTGTATCTTTAACTATATCTTTTGGTGTACCTTCAGCTAACTTTTCACCAAAATTTAAAACCATAACTTCTTGTGCGATGTCCATTACCATATTCATATCATGGTCAACTAAAATTACTGTTTTTTTCATCTCTTCATGGATATCAATAATAAATCTTGCAATGTCCTCGGTTTCTTCATTATTCATTCCAGCAGCCGGTTCGTCCAATAATAAAATATCAGGGTTCATTGCTAAAGCTCTTCCAATTTCAACTCTCTTTTGAACCCCGTAAGGTAGGGACATAATATATGAATATCTAAATTGCTCTATTTCAAGAAAATCTATAATATCTTCTGCTATTTTTCTGGCTTGGATTTCACTATTTCTTGCTTTTTTACTAAAAATTAAACTAGATAGAGGGCCATATGATAAGTGCCTATGAGCTCCAATTAGAATATTGTCTAAAACTGTCATATTTTCAAATAATTCGATATTTTGAAAAGTTCTAGCAATGCCTAGGTTTGCGACTTCGTCAGGCCTAAGGTCATTGATATCATAATCACCGTATGTTACAGATCCTTGAGTGGGCCTATAAATACCGCTTATACAATTGAATATTGATGTTTTCCCTGCACCATTAGGTCCAATAATTGCATAAAGGGTTTGTGGTTTTACCTCGAAGCTAACATCATTCAATGCTGTAATTCCACCAAACTTCAAAGTTACGTTGTTAAAATTTAGTGAGTTCAAGAAAGCCACCTTTTCTTTCTTTTATAATGTTTTACATCTTTGAATGACTTTCTATTTGTACCCTCTGGATTTAAACCAAGATAGAATTCTCTTACATCCTGATCTTGCAATAATTCTTCACTAGGGTTGTCCATAACGATATTGCCTGTTTCCATAATATATCCATGACTTGAAACATTTAGAGCCATATTTGCATTTTGTTCAACTAAAAGCACTGTAACGCCTTGAGAATTAATCTCAGTTATTAATTCTGCAATTTGGTCAACCAACTTTGGTGCTAGACCTAGGCTTGGTTCGTCCAATAATAAATAATTAGGATTAGACATAAGTGCTCTTCCAATTGCAAGCATTTGTTGTTCTCCACCAGAGAGATAGCCTGCCTCCCCTTTTGATCTTTCTTTTAATATAGGAAATAAGTCCAGAACTCTGTCTATATTTTCTGGTATTTCTTTACTATTAGTATGGCCACCAAGTCTCAAATTTTCAGTTACTGTTAGTTCTGCAAAAATTCTTCTTCCTTCTAGAACTTGTGCAATCCCTTTTTCAACTATCTTAGATGGCTTCTCATTAGTAATGTCTTCTCCATCTACTGAAATTGTACCTTTAGTTATATCACCATTTTGAATATCAAGAAGACCTGTGATGGATCTGATAACAGTAGTCTTTCCAGAACCATTGCTGCCTAATAAAGAAACTATTTCGCCTTTGGGGATTTCAAATGAAACACCCCTTAAAACTAAAATAACGTCTTGATATACAACTTCTAAGTTTTGAACAGATAACATTTACCTTTTAACTCTAAGGAAACGTAAAACATTTTTCAACTTATAGATAATTTAAAGCAACAAACAGTGAAACCTTTTAAAAAAATTGTTTTGAAATATTGGTTAGAATCTTTCCATATTTAATATGAATGTATGGAAGAAGATAATTATTCGCAACAAGAATTGTTTGAACAAAGAAAATATATTTCTGATCTAATTGAAGAAAAAACTGAAAAGAAAAAAAGCTCATTAAATGTCGTAATTGGTTCTGCTCTTCTTTCGAGTGGTATTGTTTTAGGATTTTTATTTTTATTTGGTCTTTTTGAAGAAGAAGAAATTGTTTTACCAGAGCCAATAACAATTACTGAAACTGTAAAGGAAAAAGAATTAGTAATGCCTAGAGTGGATTCGACTGAGGTTGTCTCAATAGCTGAATTGGCTACAAAGACAATTGTTCAAGTACAAGTGGGGACATTATCTGATGATGGAGAGTTTTTGTCAGCTGGTGGAGGTTCAGGGGTTGTTATTACTGATGATGGTTTAATAATGACGAATCACCATGTTATCGACAATTCCACAGAGGTTAGAGTTATTTTTGAAGATGGACGAATGTACGAAGCAAATATAATTGGTTCTGACAGATTGACTGACATTGGGCTTGTAAAAATAACAGCTTCAAGTTTGATACCTATTGCAATTGGTAATAGCGATAAAATGCTAGTTGGTGATTTAGCAGTTGCCATTGGACATCCTCTTACACTCGGTGCCGCACCAACAGTAACAACAGGTGTTGTTTCTGCTCTTGAGAGAAGGTTAGATGTTGGTGGTGATGTAATGGGGACTTCAGTAACTTTATTTGGGCTTATACAAACTGATGCACCTATTACTAGAGGTTCTAGTGGTGGTGCACTAATTAATAAAAATGGAGAATTAATTGGCATTACCACTGCAATCGCAACAGCTGATGTTGGAGCTGAGGGATTAGGCTTTGCTGTGCCAATAAACCTTGCTTTAAACATTGCTGAAGGTTTGATAAAAGATGGAAAAATACTTCATGCTTTCCTCGGAATTCTAGGAGCTCAGCATTTTGATATTGCAGAAGATGGTGCAAGAGTATTTTCTGGGGTATTTATACAAGAACTTTATGGTC
>Ga0213859_10000321_pt1 | contig 21772 bp, 22 predicted proteins | sample PICome_2_FD_160133 | JGI IMG/M metagenome (GOLD analysis project Ga0213859, IMG submission 160133) | Coastal seawater microbial communities near Pivers Island, North Carolina, United States - PICO304 | ecosystem: Environmental > Aquatic > Marine > Coastal | place: USA: North Carolina...
GTGCTGAACAACAAGTATAAATAGATAAAAGGATTTCAAGATGGCAAGAATATTTTCAATAGAAGACGGAAACATATCAAAAAAGCCTATTATTACGTCTCAAAATAGAACGTATACTGATGTTGATTTGTCTTTTAAAAAGAAAAATAACGGAGAACTTTTTAAGAAAACAGATGCCGCGGCTGTGAAACAAGCTGTAAAGAATCTACTATTAACTAATTTAGGTGAAAAACCTTTTCGACCTTTTTATGGCGGAGATTTAAATCGATTTTTATTTAATCTTTCTGAAGAATTTGATGAGATCGAAATTGAAGATACTATTGCTTCTGCCATGGCAATTGACGAACCAAGAGCTCAATTGCAAAGCGTAAAATCAGTTTTGTCACCAGATTATAATTCAGTTCAAGTAACGGTTAATTTTCAAGTAGTAAGTACACAAGAGCCGGTGGAACTCAATATCACACTTGCGAGGTTAAGATAAATGTCTACAATTATTAGATCATCAGATTTAGATTTTGATGCAATTAAAACAAATCTAAAAACGTTTTTTAAAAAACAAACAGAATTTAAGGATTATGATTTTGAAGCGAGTGCAATGTCTAATATTTTAGATGTTCTTGCTTATAACACTCATGTCAATGGATTAATTGCAAACTTTGCTCTTAACGAATCGTTTTTACCTTCTGCACAATTAAGATCTTCGATTGTGTCACATGCAGAAACATTAGGTTATTATCCAAAATCAAAAACTGCATCGACTGCAGTTGTCAATTTAACAGCAGCAACTTCAGATACTTCTACTGCTTCAGCAAGTTTACCTATCAATTCAACATTTAGTGTTAATATTGATGATGTCACTTACACATTCCAAACATTAGAAGCATTTACTGCTGTCAATGACGGTAGTGGAAATTTTGTTTTCAAAACATCAGCCGGTAGTTCAAATATTACGATCACAGAAGGAACTTTAAAGACAAAGACGTTTGTTGTTGGAGATACTACAGATCAACAAATCTATGTGATTCCTGATGAGACGATGGATACAACTACAATTAGTATTAAAGTATACGACACAATTACTTCATCATCATTTGATACATATACTGACATTAATGACTCAGTTAGAATTAATACCAATTCAACTGTTTATATTGTAAGAGAAGCTCCTAACGGATATTATGAAATTACTTTTGGTGAAGGAAATGTCTTAGGAAAATCTCCTTCTGCGGGCAATAAAATTGAAATTACGTATCTAAGCAACTCAGGAGCAGATGCAAACGGCGGTGGCAAATCAACTAATCCTTTTAGTGCAGACGCTCAAGTGACTATTGGAGGAACACCAAGAACATTGACAGTAAGTACTGTTACAACGTCAAGTGGTGGTTCTGAAAAAGAAAGTATTGAATCAATTAAAGCAAATGCTCCTTTGGCATTTGCAACTCAACAGAGACTAGTAACGGCTGAAGATTATAGAGCTTTGATTTCTGAAAGATATTCTACTGTTGTTAAAGATGTTATTGCATGGGGTGGTAACGATAATATTCCTGCTGATTACGGTAAAGTTTATGTCAGTATTAATTTTAAAGATGGTATTACTGCTGACGCTCAGACAACAACTAAAAATAATATCAAAACAACACTGTCTGATAACTTAGCAATTATGTCTATTGATACAGAGTTTGCTGATCCAATTGATTCGTTTTTAGAATTAACTACTAATTTTGATTTTGATCCGGATTTATCGGGAACAACTATAGAAACAATGCAAAATGCAATTCAATCTGATATTACTTCGTTTTTTAACTCAAATCTAAATACATTTGAAGCTGTATTTAGAAGATCAACTTTACTTGCTCGAATCGACGAATTAGATACTGGAATCCTTAATTCTAGTATTACAGCTAAAATACAACAAAGACTAACGCCGACTAGTGATCAATTAAATTCAATTACAGATTACGTAGTTCAATTTCCGGTAGCACTTGCTCAACCGGATGACGTTAACCATATTATAACTTCATCTTCAATAACTTTCAACGGGAATACTTGTACTATAAAAAATAGACTAGAATCCAATGTTCTTCAAGTTGTCAAAGGAGATGGAACAGTATTACAAGATAATATTGGATCATATAATACTGGTAATGGAAAAGTAAATATTGCAGGTCTTAATATTAGCGCGTTTGAAGGAGATGCTATAAAGTTTTCAGCCACACCAGCAAATCAATCTACTATTAAACCATTAAGAAATTATATTCTTAAATTTGATCCTGTGCTTTCAAATGCAACAGGAAATATTGATTATCAAAATACGGCAGTGACTCTCACATGACGCATTCATTAGATAAGAACAGAAGAAATCAAGAACTTTTTTCAGCAACAATTGACGGTGCTCTGCCATCTCATTTTGCTGAACAGTATGGAGAAGATTCAGGAAGCTTAATAAAGCTTTTAGATCTATATTATCAATTCTTAGATAGTTCTGGAGCTAATTCTTTCGGATCTGATATTCATAATCTATTTACTGCTAGAGATATCTCTGAAACAAATACAAAAGGATTAGACCAACTAATCGGTGAAATTGGTAACGGGCTTACAGCGTCAGCATTTTTCCAACAACCTCGCTTAATGGCAAGACTTTTAGCTTCTTTTTATAGAGCAAAAGGAACTTTAGTTTCAGTAGAAGGTTTCTTTAGAGGATTTTTCAACGAAGAAATTTCTGTCGAATATCCCAAAGATCAGATTTTTATAGTAGGCGAATCTAATATTGGATGGGAAGATCAAAAGTTCATTCAAGATAATGCGATTTATCAGATCTTTTCAATCTTAATTAAAAGCGGATTATCAACCGCCGATTATATTAACTTATATAAAAGATTTGTTCATCCAGCAGGATTTCATATCGCAGGTAGTTTGCAGACAAGTACAGAAGTTGGTATTGGTGTAGGAGCAGGTACTGTTACCGATCCGTTAGATTCTGACGAAGGTCTAATTATAGGAACTGAGGCTACACTATCAACACAAGCATCGCTGAATGCTGTTACTGCTTTCCTTGATGGAGATTCTGGAGCAGCAATCAGAGTTGATCAAACAATCGCAGCTTATCAAGATGTTCCGTTGAACTTATTAGGAACAGATTCAAGCAATGATGGTGGTTTCTATCAAAGCATAAGATCATTGCTGACACCAAACTCATTTACATTTGATGATAGTTCTTTCAGAGATAGTAATCTGGCATCAGGTCCTGACTTCTCGCTCTCATTAGAAACTATGGATAATGCAATGTTTGATAGTTATAACACAGAACAGCTGTTAATCTGATATAAATAACAGTAAGAAATTAAAGGTGAAAAATGGCTAGACAAAATATAAGCACAGGCACTACAGCAAACGATGGCACTGGAGATACTTTAAGATCTGCAGGTACTAAAATTAACAGTAATTTTTCAGAAATATATACTCTCCTTGGAGGTGATGCTGATACATTAACTTCACAAATTTCATTAGGTACCGATGGAGTTATATTTGAAGGTAGTACACCTGACGCATTTGAAACTACATTAAAAGTAACTGATCCAACAGCTGACAGGACAATTACTTTTCCAGACACAGATGGTAATGTTATTTTAGATACTGCCACTCAAACAATTACAAATAAAACTATTACAGTAAAAGATATCATTTATGATGTTACTAACGTATCAGGTGCAGTTACACTCACAACAACGAATGCATATATTAAATGTATCGGTACGACATATACATTAGACTGGAATGAACCTGCTACCACAACTGGGGAATTAAAAATCTTTACTAATACGGGAAGTGGCACTGTATCAGTTACGGTTAACAGTGGAGATGACTTTTCCTTAGCTTCCGGTTCAACTAAAATGTGTATTGCAGATGGTACTAACTGGCTTCAATTAACTTAAGAGATAGAAAATGACAGCAATTATTACAGACCCTTTGAAAACCAGACTCGCTCAACTAATGTTGGACGAAGTAAATGATACTACAGATTCGGCACAGTATTATATTGGCATTGGAAAATCAGATCAGTATTCAGATGCAAATGATAATATTATTAGTCCTGTGCAAACGTTACAAGAAGAAAGAGAATTTAGAAATAATCTTCAATCAATTATTAAAGTTGGAGCAGCTTCTTTAGTAATACCTCGATATAATTGGTCAGCTGGTTCTACCTATTCCGCTTTCACGGATTCAGTAGTAGGAATTCCTACTAATTCGTATTATGTACTAACTGAAGATAACCATGTTTATATTTGTTTAAAAGCTGGTACTGGTTCAAGCTCTGTTCAACCTGATTATACCGATAATAGTCAAAATCCTGGTCAGCAAGTTACATCTATCTTCGAAACATCAGATGGTTACAGATGGAAATATCTCTATGAATTAAATGCGTCTGATACTAGTTCATTCTTAAGTGCATCATTCATTCCGGTGAAAAAGGTTTTTGGAGCAGGAGTTGGTGGTGCAGAAACTACCCAAGTAAGCGTTCAAAATGCTGCTGTTGATGGTAAAGTAATTGGATTTGTTATTGATTCTGGAGGAGAAGGATATTCTTCAGCCCCAACAGTTACAGTTATTGGTGATGGAACTGGAGCAGTTGCTGGTACAGCTACTCTGTCAGGTGGAGGAGTTAGTATTATTTCTATCGACAGTGCTGGAGGCGGAGGATCTGGCTACACAATTGCTGATGTAGTAATTAGTGGAACACCGACAAAACCAGCAAAGATCAGACCTGTAATTGCACCAATTGGTGGAATCGGGGCAGATCCAAGACAAGATTTAAAAGCAAAATCTATTATGTTTAATGCGAAACCAACTGGAACTAACACTAATACTTTTGTTATTGATCAAGATTTTAGACAAATCGGATTAATTAGAAGTATGGAAAGACACGATAGTGCTGGTGGTGATGGTTTTGTAATTGGTACCGCTGCTGAAAAAGCATTAAGAGTAATTCCAGTAACATCTACTGCAGTCTTTTCTGTTGATGATGAAGTATCTGCTGGTAGTGGAGCGACATTAGCAAAGGCTTTTGTCGATGAAATCGGAACAAATCAAATCTTAGTTCATCAAAATTCACGAACAGGATTTAATTCTTTTCCAAGTAGTGGAACTATTACCGGTGGCGGTGGAGATACTACTATTACAGGAGCTGAATCAACAAGTAGTGCAGATCCTCATACCGGACAGCTTTTATATATAGAGAATAGAGCGGCAATATCTAGAACCTCTACTCAAACAGAAGATATTAAAATCGTAATTACAATGTAGGAAAGAAAATGGCGTCAACACTTCAACAAAATACTTTCTCAGCAACTTATAAAGATGATTTTCTCGATAGTGATAATTATCATAGAATTTTATTTAACGCTGGTAAAGCGCTACAGGCGAGAGAGTTAACTCAACTTCAAACAATTATTAATAAAGAAGTTGAGAGATTTGGTAAGAACATCTTTAAAGAAGGTGCCTTAGTAAGGCCAGGCGGAGTTGTTCTAGAAACTAATAGAGAATTTATTAAGCTTGTTAATGGTGATGCTGATTTTGCTAATGTTCAAGTCGGAGACGAATTTACTTCAAATAATCCAAACGGAATTAAATTTAAAGTTTTAGAAAAAGTTGCTGCGTCTTCTTCACCTTCCACAGAGCCTGATACTTTATATGTTCAATATACAGACGTTTCGGCAGGAACAGGTGGATCATCCGCAATTAGAGTTGCTGATGGAGCTATACTGACAGGTCCTGTATTTAATGCGGCAAACTTAACACTTACAGCCGCTGCCTCAAATGCAACCGGAACTGGAAGTAGAGTTTCTGTTAATAACGGTGATTACTTTGTTCAAGGACATTTTGTCTTTGCTAATGAGCAATCAATCATTCTTTCTAGATATTCATCAACTCCAACAGCAGATATTGGTTTTAAAATTGTAGAAAATGTAGTTACTGCTGATGACGACGCTGATCTCTACGATAATCAAGGTGCTACTCCAAATATTGCTGCAGACGGCGCTGATCGATATCAGATTAAATTAACTCTCACAACGAGAGATCAACTTGCTTCTAATGAAAACTTTGTTTATCTTGCTAAAGTTGAAAATGGTAGAATTGTAGACCAAGTAGAAAAAGAAGATATTTACAATACAATTGGTGATTTTATTGCGTTAAGAACAAAAGAAGAATCAGGTGATTATGTTGTATCTCCTTTTAGAGCTAGTTTTAATAATTTGAATGATAGTAATTTAAGTTTAGATGTTTCTGCAGGTACTGCTTATGTCGACGGTTATAGAATTTCTGTTGATGCTCAAACAATCACCGTACCAAAAGCTCAATCAACTATTGAACTAACTGATCAAAAAATTCCAGTATCTTATGGAAACTACGTTTTAGTGCAAACAACCTCCGGTGAACAAAAAGGTTTGCCGAACATCGATACACTTGAAAAATTAAATTTATACAATGCAATTACTGCAGGTGGCTCTGTGATTGGTACTGCGAGAGTAAGAAACGTAGAAGAAGACGGCGCTTATAACAGATATTACTTGTTTGATATTCAAATGAATGCTGGATCAAGTTTTGCTACTACAAAAAGTATTGGAACATCATCAAGCGCATTTGCTGATATTGAACTAGAAGGTGGTTTAGCAGTCTTAAAAGCTACTAATAATAACTCACTTATTTTCCCATTACCAAACAAAAGTCCTACGTTCTCTCCAGGAGTTACTGATGCTACGATGGACTATAACTTTAGAGCAAGAGTTACCGACACTTCAGACGGCTCTGGAGCCGGAACTTTTACTGCCCCTGCGGGTAGTAAATTTGGTGGGTCAGTGATTGATTATGTTGTAGCTGCCACAAACGGACCAAGCTCTACATCAATTCCTACTTTGTCGACTACTGTTGGTGGTAATACTTTAACATACACCGGTGGTTCATCAACTACTGCTTACGAATTAATTGCTACTTTCAACGTCGATGCTGAAAATACTAACCATATGAGAACAAAAACTCTCAACGAAATAACTAACACTGTTGCTTGGAATACAAATACAGGAACAGGAGATTCAAACGGCAGTGGTCAACTTGTTCTTGATTTAGAATATGCTGACGTATATAAACTTTTAGAATTAAAAACTCCGGATGCAGCCGGCACAGATATTAGTGATTTGTTTACTTTTGATAACGGTCAAAGAGATAACTTTTATGCTGGAGGTCGACTAATACAAAAACCAGGAACAACCGTTCCAACAGCAAATATCTTTTACAAAATACAGTATTTTACACATAACGCTTTATCTGGAAGGCCTGGCTATTTTAGTGTAGAGTCATATGAAAATGCATTTAACAATGGATCTCTTACTGGTGGAGCTCTTACCGGAGATGCAGCGTATAAAGCAATTCCTGATTATCAAAAAGCAGATGGTTCAATTATCAATTTAAGAGATACTTTAGATTTTAGACCAGTACAAGGTACTGGCGATGACGATGCATATGATAGTAGTGGAGGTATTGTTAACTTTATTCCAAGACCTAGTTCTTCAATTACCGCCGATATTACTCATTATGAGAGAAGAAAAGATAAATTAGTAGCTGTTGTTACCAATACTAAAGACGACAGAGAAGGTGCTGGCCAAGTTGTATTACAACAAGGTGTTTCTTCTATTACCGATGCTCAAGAACCTAACACACCTACAGGATCTTTAACTCTTTATAATTTCGATTTAAATCCATATACGTTTAATGAGTCAGATTTGACTAGCGAATTTATCTCTAATAAAAGATTTACTATGAGAGATATTGGTAGACTTGAAAATAGAATTAATAAATTAGAAGAATTAACTACATTGAGCTTACTTGAGTTAGATGCTTCTTCTATATTGATATTAGATTCTAGTGATAATCCTAGAACAAAAGCAGGATTCTTAGCAGATAACTTCAAAAGTGAAGCTTTTTCCGATGTAACAAATCTTGATTACAGAGCTGCGATTGATTTCGATAGATTTTCATTAAGACCTACAGTTTGGCCGAAAAATACTCGCTTGATTTATGATTCAGCTAATGGAACTGATATGGTAAATAAAGGAGATTTTTTACTTCTTCACATCGAATCAAATGAAAATTTAATTTACCAAGATAAAGCTACTCAAATATTAAATGTTAATCCATTCGCAGTTATTACTAATACCGGTCATATTGATCTTTCTCCTGCATCAGATGATTGGGTAGAAATAGAATACGTTCCAGATAATATTGTGAATGCCGCTGATAACGTTAGAAGAAGAGGATCAAGAAACACCACCGCAAATTTATCTAATTGGAGAAGTTCTTGGTTTGGCTCTCCTACAAGTGGAGGAATTGGAGGAAGAGTTGATGTTATTGTTTCTTCAAATGTTGTAAGAGATGAAATTGCTGATAGGTTATTAGAAGTAACAATTATCCCTTGGATGAGATCTCGTAAAATTGGATTTAGAGTTCAAGGTCTACAGCCTAAAACTCCTTACTTTGCTTTCTTCGGTGGCGAATCAATTGCTGATTGGATAAGAGGTGGACCGCCATCATTAAACCCATTTAATCGATTTACATTAACAAATGATGATAATGGAAATGTATATAATAACGCTAGCGGTCATCCGGATGGATCTACTACATTAACAAGTGATTCTGTCGGAAGTTTAGCAGGAACATTTGTAATACCAAGTACTCCAAGTCTAAGATTTAGAAGTGGTAATCAAGAATTTAAGTTATTGAATATTTCGGTTGATTCTGACGCAGGAGCGACCAGTATTGCAAGAACTAATTTCTTTGGTCAAGGTATTATTGAAACTAGACAAAGAACGATACGAGTTACTAGAAATATCGTAACTGAAAGATTGACGAGAATTGCTGCTCCAAGAAGAGATCCTCTTGCGCAATCATTTAGAGTTGATCACATTCAGAATCCTAATGGTGTATTCCTTACATCAGTAGACATTTTCTTTGCGACGAAATCTTCGACTGTTCCTGTACAAGTTCAAATTAGAGCGATGGAAGCTGGAGTTCCAACAGGTGAACCAATTCCTGGCGCAGTTAAGTTCTTACTACCTGGAAGTGTAAATGTGCAGGCTTTATCTGGTGCAAATATGACAAACGTAAGAGCTGCACCAACCAATTTTGAATTTGATGAGCCAGTATATCTATCTCCTGGAGTCGATTACGCAGTTGTTATTATGGCAGAAACTACTGATTATAATGTGTATGTAGCTCAGACAAATGAGTTCTTAGTTGGATCGACAGAAGCTAGAATTACAAAACAGCCTACATTAGGATCATTGTTCTTATCGCAAAACGCTAGAACGTGGACTCCTGATCAAAACAAAGATTTAATGTTTAGACTTAAGACTGCTAGATTTAAGTCTTCTGGCAATGTTACATTAAAAAATAATACACTACCTAAATATCTTCTGCCAACAACTAATCCTTTTGAAAGTATTAACGCAACAAAAGGACTAAGAGTTTTCCATGAAGGACACGGATTTGAAGTTGGCGATCAGGTCCATATTGCTGGTCTTGCAGCTGGAACTTATAATAACGTATCAGCTTCTGATATCAATGGTGGTCGCACAATCACTAAAGCTGACTGGACAGGTTATCAAATAGAAGTTGGCGGTTCAAATAATTTCAACGCCACCGGAAGATTTGGAGGAACTGGAGTTTGTGCATCACAGCAAATCCATTACGACACTTATTTCCCGGCTGTAACGAATATATTACCAGATAATACGACTCTTTCAGCCTCAGTAAGGTTGACAAATGCAACTTCTTGGGCAGATTCGGCTGACACACTAGGAAGAAATAATAGTACAAATAATTATGTTAAACCTGTAGCTTTTTCAGATATTACATTAAATGAATTCAATACTTTGAATTCGCCTAAAGTTATTTTATCTGATTCAAATGAAGCTGGATTACTATCTGGATCCAATTCGTTCGATCTTAAATTGACACTATCAACTACTGATACGAAGGTTTCACCTATTATCGATATGCAAAGAGCATCCTTTACTGGATTTGAAAATATTATTGATAAACAAGTTTCAGGTGGCACTGGTGGTAATACACCACTTTCTTTTGTTGATGAAACAAACTCTGTTGGTGGTACTCATGCAGCCAAACATATTGCGACTCCGGTTGAGCTGGCATCTCCAGCTGTTGGATTAAAGCTTATACTATCTGTAAATAGACCTTCTGAAGCTAATTTCCAAGTGTTCCATAGAACAGCTACTGCTGACGAAGTATTAACTGATAAATCTTTTGTTGAAGTAACAAGAGAAGCGGATCTCGCTCCAGATGAAGATGGAACTACATTTAGAGATTATGAGTTCTTGGCTGGTGGTCAAGGCGGCCAGTTAGACGCATTTACACAATTCCAAATTAAGATCGTAATGAATACGACAAATTCATCTAAAGTTCCAGTATTTAAAGATCTAAGGACGATTGCTCTGGTAACATAATGAATAGATACGTAAAGGTTGAAGGACATACCGGATTTGTAAGAGATAAAACCACAGGAGCGGTATTGAATATAAATACAAATGAAATTGACAGAGCTGTAAGAAGAAAAGCTCAAAGAAGAGAAGAACAAGAAGAACTTAAAACTTTAAAGCAAGACGTCAGTGAAATGAAAGTTTTACTTAATAAAATTTTAGAGGCAACAAATGGCAGTAACACAAATAGCACTAAATGATCCAGTATCTACACTGGTTACAAAAACGAATACAATATCTACTAATTTAGGAGATGCAGCTGCACTGACAACTCCCGTTACAACAAATCTTGTTGCAGCAATTAATTCAGTAAACGCAATTACGAATAATCAACTAAATGATTCGGCCGAAATTAACTCTGCTGTCAGAGATAATTTAGAGAATACTGGAAACGTCACATTAGGTGGAAGTACGATTGCTGATATCCTTTCAGATTCAGCACATATTACTACTCTTACCACTGTCACAGGAACACTTACTGATATCACAGGTAATTCATTAAATTATACAACTGGCACTCTTGGTACCGCCAATATTACTACATTTAATATTGATAGTCTATCTCTTACAGATGCAAAACAGTTTACAATTAAGAATTCATCTGGCACAGTAATTCTTGGAGGATATTTACTGTCAACAAGTAATGTAGCAGGAACTCCGTAATGACTGTTCGAACTCCTGTCTATTGGGATGGCTCTGCTATTAGAGAGATGTCTACTGCACAAATGGATGAAATTAAAAAGAGAGTCATCTACTTGTACGGAGGAAGTACGTCTACAACTGAACTATATTACACTGGTAGTAGTGGAAATCTAAATGAACTTAGAGATTACAGAGACCGCGCTGGAACTGAATCACATCCTGCCGATGATTTTAATACTTCTCCAGGTGCGGCTGATGACGCAGGAACATTTACTGTTCGAGATCATGTGACACAAGCAACAGCTAATGGAACAGATGTAGATGAAGTTGCTACCTACAACGTTCATTATCCGTTATATGTAGATGGTACTAATGGTCTTCGTGCTATGTCTAAGGAAGATTTTAGAGATACTTTTACTAAACCTGTAATTGAGCAGCTTGTAGACGGCAATGATTATGATGGAACTTATAAAGTATTACAGACAAATAGTCCAGGAGATCCAGGTACATTAAATCATACACTTGTTAGTGAGTTTCCCATTTATAAAGATACAAGATTTAATATAGCACTTCATGGTGGTGTCTTACAGTCTAATAGTGTAGCAGCTCGAACTCAAGAAATATTATCTTTATCTAGCAGAGATCAACCGGATAATGGTGGTGACAGATTGTGGTACTTATGGGTCGCTAATCAAGGAAGTTACTATGGAAATCCAGGTGTAATAAAACCGTTAAGATGGTCATTTTCTGATAGTGCAATTTCAACTATGTCAGACGCCGATTGGGATGATATGTTATTTAAAGAAATACAGTACGTATCAGGAACTAACGCTCCTGCTGGATATGGAATAAGATACGAATTTAGAAGATCTCAAACTATAGGTGACGCATACTCATTTCCCGCCGATCCTGCGTACGCAGGTGGATGGAATGTCAAAGGTGCTACTATGACAGATACAACACTTAACTCTGATGTAGTAATTTTTGATCAGGACGGGGCTAACGAGTATCGGTCGCAAAATTTACCTACTGGCTCGCCAGAAGATGAGCACTCTTATCAACTTATGATTTACAGGATATAAAAATGCACGGACATAAATTATACTCAGCAAGATTTACCAACAATCAAAGATCTACAATTTTGGTACAATGGCAATCTCATAAAACTGGAGCTCTGAGAGAAACTCATGTTTCAGTATCTGAACGAGACAACATGTTTAAACATTTAATGACATTGACAAATTTAGATCAAATTGAAAAGAATACGGTTGAATATGGAAAACAGCAAACAGCATTCATTAAAGAATATTACAAAAATGTAGTTGAGCGAGGATATAAAAACAGAACTCAAACCATTGACGGCGCTTTTGTGTATGAAGACATTTTAAACTTTATTTTTAAGTTTGATCCTGAAAAAAATGACGAAATTCTTTTTGATCTAAAACTTGGTATCTTTGACATGGAAGAAATTACAATGGATGATTCTCAAACTGAATTAAAAGAATCAATTCGTACCGCTAAAACTCCTATAGAATTAATTTATTTACTAGCAGAATCTGGTCTATTTCCGAATATGCCAAAGAAAACTACACCGAAGAAAAAAAGAGCGCCTAAGAAAACTAAAACAGTAGTTGATTCAAGCCCAGATAGTGAACAAATTTAACGTCGTCATTGAATTTGTTTCCTAAATAAACGTATTCTTTTGAATATTTTTTATTTAAGTCTTTTAAATATTTTTTATCTGGATCTATCTTCATCATAGTTGCCCAAGAGCTAGGAAGATATTTTACTTTTAATTTGTGTTTTACCATTTCCCAAACGAAATCTTCTTCTCCGTTAACAGGCCCGGGTTTTGAACCGTTCTTGATAAAGTATTCTTCCCAATAGAGCTTATTCTTTTTAAATTCTTCGTAAATGAATTGAGTATCTTTTGGATAGAATTTATAAAATCCACCGTTTATAAATCTAATGTCTGACCACCAAGAATCAATTGTCAAAAATTCGCCGCGTTCAATAGGATATTCAAATAGCTTTTGATACTCGTTAATTAATTGAATGTCAATGTCAATTACACATATTGGTTCATCTAAATCACTATTAAAGAAATGCAATTTATTCCATTGCAATTTAAAATCTTCTTTTGCTTCATTTATAATCTCAATATTTGGAATCTTATCTTTTAGATATTTCTCATATTCAATACTATACCGATCACCAATTCTAACTGCAAATACTTTTACTGCCATAATTCTTTTACTTTCGGAAATATTTCAGCTGATTGATGTAACTCAAAACGAGTAGCGTCTCTTTTTTGTGGATCAGTGTTAAACACACATACTATTTTATCATCTCTTATTTTATGCCTGTCCATATCATCAGGCCATTCGCATCCCCAATTAAAAGAATAGTATAGAGAAGATGGTACAAATTGAAATAAATCTAAATGTCTAGTTGTAATAAAATTATCAGAACCGCCATGAAAACAGAAATAAATTTTCTTCCAATTTTCTAATAGATCATTCCAAATAGATTGAAACATGTCTCCTTCCCAGATATATATGCCTCCATTATTACGAGCGCCGTATCTCTTTCTCCATTCTGGTTTTGCTTCATCGTTCATGTTATGCCACCATGATCTACCGGTAATTGGTTTATCTTTAAGTAGATCTAATAAAGGTCTCATATCGTTATGAATGATAACATCGATATCAAAAGCGATTTTAATTCCTTTGAGACCCCAGCATTCAGGATTAAAATAATTTAATTTTGGTCTATCCCATAATCGAGGTAAACCATTGAGAAAATCATTTGAATTAAGCATCGCTTCAGGAGTTGATTCAGGTAATTCTGTTCCAAAAGGTAATATTTCTATATTACTATCTAATCCATCTGTATCTTCTGTTTGACAATAAAATTTAAATTCAGCTGGCAGATGTCTTTTTACCATGTTGTGTAATTTATTAATATAGTCTGCAGAATACTTGTCACCCCACTTTGAGCAGATAACATGAATCATCTTTCACCTATTACCATATATCTTTCATGGTGATCGTCATAAGTATGAAAAGGTATTTTACCAGAATAATATATGTCTTGAATTCCTGTTTGTTCGATAAATTCTTCTAAAGAATCTACACAGTTAATATGCGCCATTTCTTCTCTAAAGTTATTTGACTGAAAAGCACAAAGGCCTTTACAATTGAATTCATTCATCGGTAGCATGTGTTCGCACGATGTATTAATAATTAAGTCACCTTGTAATTCATCAAAATCAAAATTAAGATCCATACAATGCGTTTGAATTAAATTACCAAATTCAGTTTTTGTATACCATAGTCTTTCTGCGATACTTAAAGTTTGTTCATCAAAATCTACTAAATGAATTTTAAATATATCTGAAAATTTAGACATCAAAAGAGGAACTAATATCGTTCCATACCATGATCCTAATATCCATATATCTTTCTCTTTCTTATTAACAAATGGATGCATCATCAATTTTTCAATTAACCATGATTTTGCATATACTTGATTTTCAGAAAATGATTTTGCAAAATCACTTACTCGATGAGGTTCATCGCTTGCTAATCTTTCAAGCCATTTTGAATATTTCCAAAATGGAATTGGTATTCTTCTCATTGTAGAAGTTATAGCCATTCTTTACCTTCTCCGTCATATGACATAATATAAACATCAGCATTTGGATCACAGCGATATGATCCAACTAATCCTGTTTCAAAAAAATCAATACTTTTAAAATGTCTGTGTTCTAAATACTTATCAACTCCATCAAATAGTCTAAGAGCTTTATTTTTGTCTTTTAAAAATTGATTCCACACATGTTGCCTTTTTGATTGATTGTTCCAACTCATAACTGAAGAATTGATAGAACAATAACCATATAAATTTCCTATTGTAATACGCTTTAATTCTTCTAAGTCTTCCCAGTCAGTTTGAAGTAAAGTCATATGTTCTTGTGGTTGAAATATATTTTTTATGTCTTTTAATATTTTAATATCTAGATCAAAAAAGATTCCTTCATCTGAAAATTCTTCTTCGTTAAAGAATCTCATTTTATTCCAAACCGTTGGCAAAGAATCGTCTGCCGGCATTGTTTCAAAATCTTTACTTAAACTTTCGTCATCAGTAATTACAATTAAATCGCCAACTTGATCTGCAAGTCGATACACGTAATCATTACTATATTTTGTATTTACTTTTAAACAGTATTTTTTCATTCAATTCTATCAATATATTTTATGCCATTTAGATCTTCTAAATTGTAATTATCTATTTCACCTACATTTATTAATCCCCAACCATCTAAAGATACATTATTTTCACGTGCCCAGTTCATAGCTTTTTTCTTTACTTCATCAAAATTTTCTTGAAACTCAGCTCCGTAATTAAATATTATTTGAAAATCTGCTGACCATGTTTTTAAAGGTAAAATGTTCTCGTCTGATACATGCTCATCTCTATCCATATAAGCATCATAAGGAGGTTTTCCAACTTGGCAATAATTTAAACTAACTGTACCAGGCGTTTGTGCAAAATTCCAATCTTTTCTTTCAAGTTTATATCTAGGTCTAGGTTTAAATGTACAAACAATAGACTTACGATTTCCTTTATGAATATTTTCTATTCTGTGAATAATGATATTAAGATCCTCAATGGCTTGCCGAACACGTGAAGGCGCGTTATGAAAATAATCAGATCTTTTTTCGTCGTATATATTATCAATTCCTATGGCTTTTTCAAAATATGTGTGTAGTATATTTAAAGATTCTTGATTGCTTAAATCTAGATCTGTAGGAATATCATTGTCGTATTTATTTATGGTGTTTATACATTTTGCAATACGCAATAAATTATAATCTAAATCATCGTATAATCTATTAAATCCATATATTCTATCTCTTTCGTATATGTTATATTTAACGGACTGAACCTCGTCATACCACATGTGACTAAACTCATTATCATATGGAATAATATCTATATCACAACCGTTATCGAATATAATTTTCATTAGTAGTAATCCTTAAATTCTGGAAAAACAGATTTAAATGTTGTTTGTCTTCTTTTATCTGCTTCTCTTAAGTAGATTGTTAAATCTAGTCTTTTTTTACTATGGTCATCATCTTTATGATTTTGCCAATATCTGTAAATTCTTTCCATTTTATGAGTTTCAAACTCAGTAAACCATTTTGAATTTTTCATATATTGCCAGCTTTCTTCAATATAATGGCCTTCTTTCATTATTTTACAGTCCATAAAATTAGGGTTTCTAACGTAATGCAAATGAATAGTTGGACCTCTGCTATACTCTTGTTTAATTAACTCTATATCTTTTAAAAGATCTGTGAAACTACTAATGCATAAAGCATTATATGCACACATTATTGAAACTTCTACTTCAGGTAACTCTTTCATTATTTTCTTCAAGTTGTTTATCCAATTATTATAATTCATTCCGTATCGTATATAATCATTTCTTTCGCCATGAGCTTCAGCGCTTGTATAAAGTTCAAAATTTTTAACACGCTTTTTGTCTATAATTTTTCTTGCAGATTTTATAAATTTATTAATCAGTTTATCAGGTGTTCCTAAATTAGTATTAATACCTAAAGTGAAATTAGTATTAGGAGTTTTTGTTTTTTCTATATAATCAAGAACTTCAAAAGTATCTTTTGCCATTAATGGTTCACCACCAGTCATTCTAAATGTATGTAAATTTTTATACAAACTTGGCCACCATTTCCAAAATGCTTCTTGATATGGATTGTATTGGTTATTCGGTATAGGTATTCGTCCTAACATTTTTGTTGGTTCTAAGTTATGATGCCTTTGTGATGTTGGATAAGGGCCGTATTGTTTAATTTCATCCATCCATTTTGAACTAGAATGAGTATTACAGTACATACATTTAAAATTGCAAGCATTACTAAAACTTACTTCAACATAGGTTGGATCAAAGTTTTCGTCACCTGACATTTTTGATATCTCATTAAAATGAGGATCACTCCAATCAAAACTACTTTTGTAATGACGATCACTAAACACACCCTCTTTTGAATCTTCTAATCTCCAACAATAATCACATTCTTTAGGCCTAACACCTTTAAGCATTTCTTTACGGCGTTCTTTTTTAAACATCGTATTATGTAGAGCGGTTGGATTATCTCTTAACTCATGTAAAGGAATTGTGTGCAATGATGGATGGTGACAAGAATGTGTTTGGCCATTTTGTAAATGAATAGTTACTTGTGTCCACTTAGCAAGGCATAAGCTTGGACTAATAGAATCTAATTTATTTTTTGTATTATGCAAATCTTTCAAAACTATCTTTTCCTTCTCTTAATCCATATACGTTACACCCAGAACATGGATGCATTGAACGTTTTCCTTTTTTTAACATTCTTCTATATTCATCAAAATAATTCCATACTTCTTCAATATGTTTTTCTTTTAAGTTACCACCACATATAGTTTTATTCCAATCATTAACACATAGAAAAGCATCGCCATTAAAATCAATAAACATCTTATAGAAAGGTAAATAACACGGTCTATCAAAGTGATGTTCTGTAAAATCAGAATAAATTTCATTTCTATTTACTTCATAATCTGGTCCATTATAATAATGTTTATAAACTACTTCAAAGTCTTGTAGAAACGAAGAAAAATATTCTTCTTGGTCGTCGTCATACATTGATATTTTTATGTTTGTAACTCCTGCCTCATGAAGAGTTTTTGCTTTATATTTATCGAGATAATCTCCATTTGTAATTACTGTTACTGCTTTTAAATTTAGATCTTTAATAACTGTTTTAATAATATTTTCTAAATTTTTATGCAATAACGGTTCTCCCATTCCTGCCAATGAAATAGAACCAGTATATGAAATATCTTTTAAATTTTTATTAATAGCTTCAGCAGTATCATATTCTATTTTCTTTTTTGTATTAGGATAACCTACACCACGAGGACAAAACGAACATGATCGATTACAGACGTCGATTGGATCAATTTCTATTTTTTGAATGAGGTTTGTTTTCATACCAAGTTTCTTTATCACACAAAGCCATTCGACCTTCTCGAGTAGCTATAGTTTTATTTATGTCACTATAGTTATTTATTAACACATAATTACCATGCGTTTCTCTACAATCGTATTCTGATTCAATTATTGATTTTGTTTCAAGCATTCTTTCAACGTGAAAAGGTATTTCAATTAGCATTTCCGTTAATTGATTCTCTACACCACCGATACAATGGTGTGCATGCCTGAGATCTTGAATCTGTTTTATAAAATACTCATTGCCATAACACCATCCAAATCGAATACCAGGTAGAGGTAAAGATTTTGTCATTGTTTTAAATCTAATTAAATTAGCTCTATCGTTATATTGAATAGGATAAAAATCGGAATATGCTTCATCCAACATCACCCATTGATATTCATCACATAATGAATCTACCTGATCAAGCATTAAAATACTTCCATCATTACCATTGTGAGAAGCGACATATGCTATATCTTTTCCGGATTCTACTTTATAGGCATCTTTATAACCTTTAACAGCTTTCCATGAATTGCCAAATATATCTAATCCTAAATTATTTAAAGCACAAAATTGAACAACACGATTGATTAAATCAGAAATACCAAATCCTATTGCAATGTTATACGGTGATACGTTATGATAGTTTGATAATATATTATAACATTCTGAAGCTTCTGCAAAATGATTTGAATCAAATTTATAGTTTACGTATCTATCAATACAAACGTTAAAAGATAAATCTAATCGGTTATCGTTTTTAAAATGTTTTTTTGTCCAGTCTGGTCTAATATTTTCCATAATCTATCATTTTTAATCGATTAAATGCCCAAGCTCTTTCTTGACAATTAAAACATTTATTGCATCTTTTTCCTTTAGTTGCACAACACGTATGAGCATACTTTATAATTTCATTTATTTCTGGAACATGTTCTAAGCCTATTTTTAAAACTTCGTCTTTATACATTTCGCCAAATGGAGTTTTTATACAACTATGAACTTTTTCTTCTTTTATTATTCTTGTTGGAATATCAGCATCATGCAATACCGGTATAGGAGGATTTTTTGTAATTCCAATGTAAACAAGATCAACTTCATTTTGTTCTAATATTTTATTAGCTGCATATATGCCTGATCTTTTTTTAACTAATGGAAAAGTTTTAAATGATCTATATTCAATATTTAAAATGTCACATATTTTTTTGGCAAATATTTTGTTATTAGTTATTTGTTCATAACTATAGCCAATTACTTTATGTTCTTTTCTAGTAATCGCTGCTAGTATACTTGAATCTAGCCCGCCTGACATTAAGACTGCAATTTTCAATTTATATTCTCCGTTCCATCTGTGTAATGTAAAGCCTTTGGATTTTTAAAATTATGATAACCTACTAATGAATTCCATTCTAAAGGCAGACTTCCTATTTCATTATCTGTTAACCATTTAAACTGATGTAAAAATAAACCTTTTACATTATTAATTAAATCAGGATTTAATATTGAATTTTTAGGATGAGCACAATTCCATAAAATTAATGAAGACCAATTTTTTCTTTTATACGTTGTTTGAACTTGACCTTCCATTTTAAATTTAGATTTAGGAATATATTCTGGATGTTTACAAACCATGACAGCGTAATTATTATCAATTAATTTTATTAAGTTGTTTACATTATCTAAAAATATAAAATCACTATCACAATAAAATGCCCATCCTTTACGTTTACATATATGTGGAATTAAAAATCTGGAATACGTAAATTCTGTAGATCCATCTTGAATTCTAGTAATTAAATCATTAGGTGTCGGTTCAACACTTAATCCTAATGAGTGTTTACATCTATCGTAGTCTTTCTGGTACCGACTGTCATAGCCAACAAAATATCTCATATTCTATCCTCTTGTGTAATATTATATAGAGGTCCTTCATAATATCCTTGAGTTATATTTCCATTTGTGACATTATCGATTCTATTCGAAGTTGTTAAATTGCCATTTCCCCATGTTATTAATCTGTTTTTATTATTCATAAAAATTTCTATTTTTTTATTGGTTACCAAATAAACCGGTACTTGCGAAAAAGTTCCTAGAGTTGTTAAACCACTTCTTTCGGACACAACATATTTTGAATGAATCATATTATCTAATATCCAATCGAATTTATTTGTGTAGTCGAATTCAATGATATCGTAAGAAGTATCATAGAAAGGCGATAAATCAATTCCACGATTATCTCCAAATCCATCAAACCCTACGTTTGAACTCTTTTTTATCATAATTTGATTTTTATCACCAATCCATTTTCTTTTAAAATACCACATTGAATTGACATATTCGTGTGAAGCATATTTTAATTCTTCAGCGCTGGTGTATATATTGAAATTTAAATTCAATCCGTTATCTTCAAATTGCTCACATATGAATTTAACTCTACTTAAATTAGTTTCTTCGTCTTCAGGTTTAAACTTATCTAATTCAGTTTTTGATAATATAATAGCTATTTTAGCATCTCTAGGTTTTAATCGTAATTTATGAAGCTTTAAATATTCTGTTAATCTATTTGCAATTGATGTTATAACTAATCCACTATCCCAACATGTGTTTAAAACAATAATATCATCGGCATGTTGAATACTAAAATAACTTCCAGAACTATATAATCTTTTCATATTTTTAAACTTTCAATGAGAGGAATTGAATTTAAATCTACTGCAATAAAGAATGTGTAAGTATAATCTTCAGTAGCAAAAGCTCGATGTTCATCAACAACGCTAGATAAATATATTCTTCCTGGTTCAAAGTCTTTTAATTTATATCCATTTGAATAATGAAAATGATATTCTTTATCTGTCTTATTCGTTCCCCAAAGCCTAAGGTGCGTAATATAATCAGGAAGCATATCAACATGTGGTTTTAGATGGCCGGTATTATTCCACCATAAAATACAAGATCTTAACATATGATTTGAAATTATCTCTAAAGGTTTTAGACTTTCTAATTTCATTACCTCTGTATGAGATCTAAAATCCGGATACCAATATATTTTATCTGGATGATGATCAGCCCAGGTATCAAGAGGCCAACACCCTGGATCTATTTTATTATCCAAACTTCCATTCATATTAACTAATGGCAATCCATATCTAGGAAATTGTGTATGAGAAGGTCCCCACTGTTTAAACTTTTCATGATATTCTTTTATTTCTTCTTCAAAAAGTTTACTATCAATTTTAATATCCAAAGGTATAATATAATCAGTATGTAGCTTTTGAAAAATATCATAATTAATCTTGTCGCATAAAGACATTCTATCCATTAAATTTTTTACCATACTATTATTCCTTTAAACAAGCTACAAAATGAATTCTTTCTATTTCTCTATGAAGATGCAAAAATGAATGCATTTTAGTCGTGTCAACTAAATAACTTTGACCTACGTCTGGCATTCTATAAATTTGATCTTCATGATAAAACATACTTAATTCAGTTGTTTGAAGTGGAATATGAATTCTTTTT
>Ga0213859_10000322_pt1 | contig 21765 bp, 20 predicted proteins | sample PICome_2_FD_160133 | JGI IMG/M metagenome (GOLD analysis project Ga0213859, IMG submission 160133) | Coastal seawater microbial communities near Pivers Island, North Carolina, United States - PICO304 | ecosystem: Environmental > Aquatic > Marine > Coastal | place: USA: North Carolina...
CTTAACAACCTCATAAACATAAACTAAAAAATTAAGTTCCATTATTTTTGAAAAAACTTTGAAACGTGGGGAGAACACTTGTTATAGGAGACATTCATGCGGCTAAAAAAGCCTTGGTTCAGGTACTAGAACGAACTGAATTAAAAGCAGATGATGAACTCATTTTTTTAGGTGATTATGTAGATGCTTGGAGTGAAGCAGTAGAGACTGTTGATTATTTGATTGAACTTAAAGCGCAATACAATTGTCGATTTATTCGGGGGAATCACGATGTGCTTTGCTATGACTTTTTGACCAAAGGCGAGGCGCCGGTGACTTGGTTGCTTCATGGAGGTGAAATGACCAAAAGCTCTTACGAGCGCGCTTCTAAGGAAACTGTCGAAAGACATATTCATTTTTACGAATCACTCGAAAATTACTTTATCGATGACCAAAACCGATTGTTTTTACACGCGGGTTATACCAATTTAAGAGGCGTGTCACAAGAGTATTTTGAACAGATGTTTTATTGGGATCGAACACTATGGGAACTGGCTACTGTGGTTGAATCTAGTGGGTATAACGAACTTCCCAAAAGACTTAGTCACTATACTGAAATTTTTATCGGACACACTCCTCTCTCTAAAGAAGGATTTACAAGACCTGAAAAGCGCGCAAATGTTTGGAATATAGATACTGGAGCGGCGTTTAAAGGTGGATTGACGGTCTTTGATATCGACTCAAAGCGCTATTGGCAAAGTGATGCAGTTCCCACCCTTTATCCTGCAGAAAACGGAAGAAATAATAGCCCGAAATAAGAAAAATTTAAAAATTTAACGCTGAATTAAGATTATTACTAATTCTTCTTTAGTATTTTTAAAGTGCGTTTTCATCAAGTTAATGTAAGTTTGAATAGTATGCTAAAAGCAATTACAGACTTTCTTTTAGTACTTAAAAAGAAAAGCCCCGATTTCGGGGCTTTTTTATTTTTAAGAAAATTTTGGATGGTTTTATTTTGATTGTTTACCAGTGGCTCTCCGATTCATTCTACTCCACCAACTTTCATTATTTTTCTTAGGTAAATTAGCTTCGAGATGACTTATTCTTCTCATTGCTTTGTTGTATAATTCTACTTCTACCTTAGAGCCTTCATTGATATTATTTCCAGCTAATCCGAATAGTTCCATAGTCTCTGTACATTTCTTAAAAGATTCTATAGCCTTTTCATAATGGTAGTGTTTAGAGGTGTGTTTCTCCCAATTTTTGTCTTTATCTTCAAAGTCGTGGTTAGAATTCACAATCTCTTTTAACGACAAATTCCCCTCTTCGTAAAACTTAAAAGCCTGTTCGTATGCAGACGCTAGCTGATCTAAGATTACGTTATACTCTAAACTCAAGAAGTTCCCTGCTTTATTGAAGTCAGCTTGCTCTTTTTTACTTAGTTTTTCTTTGTGAGGAAAACCTTTAATTCTGATTTCTCCTGTGTTGGCGTTTAATAGGATATCGTCATGTGATGGTTTTGAACCTGACGCCCTATCTTCTGCTTTTCTTACTTGTTCTTCATCAAGATCGTTTTGAGTGAAGAAACTTGGATATTTGTCATTCGCCCAGGATAAGTCTGCATTTGGTCCGGCTTCATCAATTAGCAATGCTTTAAAGAACTCTTGTCTTCCAAAGTACTGGTCTTTTCGTTTGAGTTGTTTATACTTGTTTTGGATATCTGCAAGTAAATCAAACTCTTCCTCCGTTTTGGTCAATAAAGGTTTACTTTTTTTCATTTTTTTCTGTTTTTTTTCCTGTTGTAATAGGTTCGTTAGCTTCTTTAGTTTTTTTATTTCCTTTTGTAGATTTTGGGTTTTTTCAGTTTCATAATGAATATCTTCTGGAACAAATTGATACAGCTGCTGTATAAAATAGTTCGCTTTATCGATAAGCCAAGCGTTTTCATTGGAAGGCTTTAGATCAGAGTTATTGGTTTTAGGCTGCCTCATCAAGCTTTTGAGATCATTACCTAGCTTGTACAGCTGGGATTTTTCTCGACCTGAATTATCCTGAATACCATCAACCGCATAGTCAATAAGTCGCTCCATACAGCCTATAAAATCCAGCTGTTCATGATGTTCAAAATGACCTTTCTTCATCTTCGTTTTAGGCTTTTCGACAGTCTATAGTTCATAATGAAAATATTGAAAAAGCGCAAAAATGTGGGTATAAGGAAAGCAAAAAAGCATGGTTTTGTAGGACAACAACCATGCTTCTGCTATTTAAGGCCTTGTTATTACTGGCTTTTACAGATTGAACTCGATTCCTTGGGCTAGAGGTAAATTCTTACTGTAATTGATCGTATTTGTCTGCCTGCGCATATAATATTTCCAAGCGTCCGAGCCTGATTCACGTCCACCTCCGGTTTCTTTTTCTCCTCCAAATGCACCACCGATTTCGGCTCCTGAGGTTCCTATGTTCACATTTGCAATTCCACAATCCGAGCCTGCGTATGATAAAAAGAGCTCTGCTTCACGGAGGTTTGTGGTCATTATGGCAGAAGATAATCCTTGTGCTACATCGTTTTGAAGTGCAATGGCATCTTCAACACTCCCCGAGTATTTGATGAGATAAAGTATAGGAGCGAAGGTCTCTTTTTGAACTGTTTTATAGGTGTTACTGACCTCTACGATTGCGGGTTTAACATAACATCCGCTCTGATAGTCAGCACCTTCGAGTTTTCCTCCTTCAACTAAAACGCGTCCTCCTTCTTCGACAACCGCGACTAATGCGTCTTCGTACATTTTAACTGCGTCGGTGTCAATGAGAGGGCCCATGTGATTGGCTTGGTCTAAAGGATTACCAATTTTTATCTGTTGGTAGGCTTTGCTAAGTGCTTCTGCGACCTGATCATAGACTTTTTCGTGAACGATAAGTCGGCGCGTTGAAGTACAGCGTTGACCCGCAGTACCAACGGCCCCAAAAACAGCTCCGATCACGGTCATTTCAATGTCCGCATCTGGGGTTACAATGATGGCATTATTACCTCCTAATTCTAAGAGGCTTTTACCAAGCCTTGCCGCCACGGTTTGTGCTACAGCCTTCCCCATTCGCGTGCTACCAGTCGCTGAGACTAATGGAATTCTGTGGTCTTGACTCATCCATTCACCTACGGTGTAATCTCCGTTGATTAAATTGCTGATGCCTTCAGGTTGACCGTGCTCACTTAAGACGTCTGCTAATATTTTTTGACAGGCTACCCCACAAAGAGGAGTTTTTTCTGAGGGCTTCCAAACACATACATTACCGCAAACAAGAGCAAGGGCTGTATTCCAGGCCCATACGGCAACGGGGAAGTTAAAAGCAGAAATGATTCCAACAACTCCCATAGGGTGATACTGCTCATACATTCTGTGAAGCGGTCTTTCGGAGTGCATTGTAAACCCGTGTAATTGTCGAGAGAGCCCCACTGCAAAATCACAGATGTCAATCATTTCTTGAACTTCTCCTAAACCTTCTTGAAGCGACTTTCCCATTTCTAAACTCACAAGTGCGCCTAGGGCATCTTTGTGTGTTCTCAATCTATTTCCCCATTCTCTGACCAATTCACCTCGTTTTGGAGCAGGGATGCTCCTCCAATGTGTTGCGGCTTCTTGTGCTTTATGAATTAAGGCTTCGTATTGTTCTTTGGAAGTGACAGATACCTCTGCGAGCTTTTGCCCGTCAATGGGTGAGAACGAACTCAGATACGAATTTGAGTTGTGGTTTTCTGTTCCAGTTGAAGTACCTGAATTGGTGGTACTTAGATGAAGTTCATTGAAAATTTCAGTAAGGTTCATTTAGTTTTAGTTTGAATTGTTAGTCTAGCATCTCAAAATCGAGTTTTACAATTCAACACAAGAGTGCTATGGTCTAAAATTACAAAATGTCAAACTAAAAAAACCTCTTGCACAAGCACAAGAGGTTTAGATTTCAAGGTTGAATTGATAATCATTTTTTAAAATAAATTTGAGTGAGATAGTAATTGCCTTTGCTATCTGTGCTAACAGCAACAGCACTGTTGTTGAAATCTCCCTCGATGTGTTGACGGTGTATTTGATTCATGAGCCATGATTCTAATACTTCTTGTGAGTCAACAAAATGTCTTGATATATTTTCAGCGACTTCTGATGCATTTTCTTGAAGACTTATTTTAGACTTTCTCCAGTTAAAATTGTCGTGATTTAAACTTTCTGTTTCAACCATATGTTCATTATGGTTCAATGCTAATTCATAAGCCAACTCGTTCCATTCTAATTCTCCTAAGTTCAAATCTGAACGATACGAATTGATTAACGAAAACACTTCTGAAGCCAACGGGCTTATCTGTTCATCTGATTTTTCTTGGTCTGCCACTTGCTCTAGGCCAAAGAAATCAAGTTCTTCTTCTAGGCTTGGCGCACTGCAAGAAATGAATAGGAATAGCGTTAAAGCTGTTAGTAGGTGAATACTTTTTTTCATTTTCTGGGGTTCTAATAGGTAGGATAAAATTAGAACTCACCGGGCGAGTGTTTCAGAAGAACTCTATCAGATTATCACTTTATTCGATAAACGGAACAATATTCTGTAAAGGCTTGTTAATCATGATATTCTGGCTTTTCAATTAACGATAAAACAGGCGTTTTTAACGACTTAGAACCACTCGTTAGGGGCTTTAATTTTTAGCCCGTCCTCTGGTTTTTTGAGTTCGTCTTTTAAAATTTCAGAAAAAACAACGGCACCAACACTTCTAAGGATTTGATATGCGTGTGATTGTTTTTTTTCGTCATTAGGAATGAGATTTACCACGTTGGTGGCGGTGTCAAAAAAGAAGACAACCGATCCGATAATGATGCAATACTTAAGAACGCCAAAAGCTCCACCTGATACTTTGTTGAAGGTTTTTAACAGCTTAGTGTTGTCTAAAGCGAGTGTGATTTTTTTTCCACCATAGGTCACCAAAAGAATGATTGCGACCAAAACAATTACAAAAGAAGCGGTCTTAAGGTAATTTTCTGGCCAATCGGTATACTGATGAATAATTTTTGCCACAAGACCTGAGAGTTCAATTGCTCCCCAAATACCCAGAATAAATCCAATGATAGAGGCTATTTCTTTTAGGAGTCCGTTACTTACTCCTTTGTAGAGTCCCCAGGTTAATAATAAGATGGTAATGATGTCAAAAAAACCCATTTTTAATGCCCATTAATGTTTATACATTTGAAAATAGTAAAAACAATACGATGTCAAGAGATGAAACCTTGAAAAATAATTACAATAAGCTGTGTCACAAACTTTCTGAGCAGTTTTTAGAAGGAGAGGAAATAGACCTTGACGCTATTTTATTTTTAATTGGAGTTCAAGAGTTGGGTGTAGGAAAAAAGCGATTTAAAAAAGACGAAAAAATCAATCTTATGCACGTGGCCCTTTGCAAATTGTTAGAGCCCTATGGGTATTATAAATTTTCACATTTTGACGCTGATAAATGGCCGCATTATGATTTGATCAATGAACTGCCATTGCTCAAACCTGGAGAACAAAGCGTTTTGGTTAAAGAGGCTATTGTTCAATACTTTTTAGACAAGAATTACATTTGAGTAAACCAAAAATCAGGTCAGCTTTTGAGCTAAGTTTTCAAAGGCCGTTGCTGCTTTTTTCTGCTTGTATACAATCTGGTAAACGCAATTTAAAATGGGCGTTTTAAGACGCTCTTCTTGTGAATTACAGATTTGAAAAATGGTTTCAAGTGCGTGATAACCTTCGGCAACCATTTTCATTTGGTCTATACTTTCTTTTGCAGAATACCCTTGACCCAGTAAAATCCCAAATCTTCTATTTCTAGAAAAACGAGAATAGGCAGTCACTAATAAGTCTCCTAAATAAGCAGATCTATTGATATTGCGTTTCATATGGTGTACGCGATCGATAATGCGCTTCATTTCTCTAATGGCATTGGAAGTTAGTACCGCCTGAAAATTATCTCCATAATCGAGGCTTTCGGCAACACCTGAGGCGATGGCATATATGTTTTTGAGCACAGCTGCATATTCTGTACCCATAATGTCGTCTGTGGTGTTGACCTTAATAAAGGAACAGGCTAAGAGTGCTGCTATTTTTTTCGCCATTGGTTTTTGCTCGGCTGCAATGGTCAAATAGGATTGTTTTTCTAAAGCGACTTCTTCAGCATGGCAAGGTCCTGTGATGACGGCTATTTGCTCTAGCGGAATTCCAAGTTTTTTGGTGAGATGTTCTCCTACGAGCAGTCTAGATTGTGGAACGATGCCTTTTACTGCTGAAACAACCGTTTTTTGAGTTAATTCATTCGCAACGGGCTTAAGGATATCGACCACATAGATTGATGGAGCTGCAATAATAATAGTATCGCAACTTTCACACGCTTCTGAAATTGAGGTTGTCGGATGGACTTTAGTTAAATCGAACTGTACTTGATTTAGATAATTCAGGTTGCGTCCGTAATAGGTCAAGTGTTTTAGGCTTGCTTCGCTATGTACATACCAATGCACCTGATACCCATTGGTCATTAAAATTTTAGTTAGTGCTGTACCCCAACTTCCTCCTCCAATCACTGCAATATTGGTGCTCATGATTACCGTTTATCGAAAAAAGTAAAATAATTATACTGAAAAGCGGAATTGCTCCGTTATACTTATAAGTTATACGATTTAATCGTAATTACTTTTTGGTTGGTTATTTAGTTTTTTCTGCCGTTGCATCTGCAACGGCAGATTTTTTTTATAGGGTTCTCAAATACTCCGCCACCTGTTTAGCCTCTTCTTCTGAAAGATTCGAATTGGTCATTATGGCATTGTTATACTCTTTAAGAAGCGCTTTTGCGATAGGATCTTCTTTGAGCATTTCCATTGGATTTAAAAGAAGGTTTAGTACCCATTCCGGAGATCTTCTTTCGTAAACTCCTTTTAAGGCAGGGCCTATCATTCTCATTTCTGCCATATGACAAGCAGTACACTTTGAATTGTAAATGGATTTTCCGGCATCTGCCATTTCTGTGTTTATGTCGCTACTGAAACTGTATGATGAAATTGGACCTATTCCTTTGTTGTTCATATCCACAGGTACTTCTTGAGCAGCCCCAGCTTCAGAATTCGCTGTTTTTTTTCTGTTGACTTCAAATCCTTTTGATTCTTGTTTTCCTTTTTCACCACAGGAAATGACCAAAAAAGAAATCATGAGTATAGGCAATAATGTTTTCATGAATTTTTGTTTTAAGACTGAACGAATATAGTGTGCGATTTGCTTTTGTCAAACGTTTTGAGTGATAATATAGAGCTATAAGTACTTTTTACTTTCTTCAATATGCGCTGACAAGGACGATTTAAATTGACTTTTTAATTCATCGATAAGCGCTGTTGTACTGGGATTGTTTTCAATTGAGGTAACGCCTTGTCCGGCAGACCAAACATTCTTCCAAGCTTTTGCCTCGGAGTTAAGGTGCTCTAAATCCACTTTTTTATCTTTTTTCAAATCTTCTTCAGTCAATCCTGCATTGGCCAGACTCTGACTCAAAAAGTTGGCAAACACTCCTGAAACTGCTTTGGTATATCGGATATCGTCAGCCTTAGCGGTTTGTATCATTTCTTTATAGGCTTGATCTGCCATACTTTCTTTAGTATTGATAAAACGCGTGCCCATGTATACGGCGTCTGCACCCATTTGAAGTGCGGCAGCAATGTCTTGACCTGTGCTTAAACATCCCGCTAATACAATAGTTTTGTCAAAAAAGGCCCGTATTTCATTGATTAGGGCGAAGGGATTTATCGTTCCTCCGTGACCACCGGCTCCTGCTGACACTAGTATGAGGCCATCGACCCCTGCTTCTGCCGCTTTTTCAGCATGTCTTTTTTTGACGATGTCGTGAAATACTTTTCCACCATAGGCGTGTATTTGATCTACTAAAGGCCCTATGGCTCCTAAAGAGGTGATGATTAATGGAACTTCGTGTTTGATGCACAACTGCAAGTCGCTATCAATTCTTGGATTGGAGGGGTGCACAATAAGGTTTACGCCAAAGGGAGCGGTCTTTTTTCCAGTCTCTTCTTCAAAAGCCTTGAGCTCTTCTTTAATTTGTATCAACCACTCTTCAAAACCTTCGCTACTTCTTTGGTTTAATGCAGGAAAGGTTCCAATAACCCCGTTTTTGCAACAATTAATAACCAGCTCTGGGCCCGAAATCAGGAACATTGGGGCTGCAATAACGGGAAGGTTAAGATTTTCTAGTAGTGGTTCAGAATGCTTCATAAAAATCGAAAGTTGAATTAGACACTTAGTTTAGCGGATTTGGGCTTCATACTGCCGAGATAAACTCCTCCAATCACTAAAATAGCGGCCAGTAATTTTATACTACTCATTTGATCTTTCCCCATGCTAATGGCGAAAATAATCCCCATAAGCGGTTGTACATAGGTAAAAACTCCTATAGTAGAGGCTTTGAGTTGTTTCATGGCAAAACCGTTTAAAACGTAAGTCATAAAGGTTACGCCTACTACGACAAAAGCTATTGTTCCAAATGCCCATAAAGGCATCACATTCCATTGAATTTCTGAGAACTCTGGATAGGTTACTGGAAAATTAATAATCGTAGCTATGCTGAACATGTATTTGAGCAGTGTAGTTGGGCTGTATTTCATCATTAGTTTGCGAACAATAACCAGGTAGGCGCCGTAGGCAAATGCGTTTAGAACGAAGAGGCTGTTTCCTAAAAAAATATTTGGAGCATCCGCTCGTTCTTCATGGCCAAAAAGAATGAGACCTAAGGCTCCAATAAATCCAATGATGATTCCAAAGGCTTTATTAAATGTGATTTTCTCTTTGACAATAATGGCGGATAAAATAAGCGTACAAATAGGTGTTATTGAAACCAGTACGGCACTATTAATAGGGGTAGAAAGTTCTAGTCCTTTAAAAAAAGCCAACATGTTTATAGACATGCCTAAAACAGTTGCTAAAAGCAATCTTGGCCAATCTTTTTTTTCGATTTTTTCTTTGGGAAGAAATAGGGAAACGCCCCAAAAAAGCACTGCTGCTCCAGCTGTCCGCAGAAAAATAAACCCAAAAGGTTTGACCAAATCTGGCATAACGCCTTTTGCCAATGTGTGATTTATGGCATAGATACTTGTCGCCATAAAAGCGGCAAAAAAAGCGATATACCTTTTTTTCATCCGTGAAGGGCTTTTTGGGCTGCCTCTAAAGATTTTTTGGCTGAACCGATGAAAACAGCATCAGAAGTTAAAATGACGGGTCTTTTTAGAAAGGTATAATGTTCTAGAATCAGCTTTTGGTAATCGTCTTCGGTTAGATTTTTATCGCCCAGGTTACGCTGCCTAAACAACATGGCTCTTCTGGAAAAAAGAGATTCATAACTGTCTGTATGTGCTCTCATTTGTTCGAGATCATCTGAAGAGATTCCCTGTGGTTTGATGTCGATTAATTCGCAATCACTGGGTGGGTTCAAAAAAGCTATGGCTTTTTGACATGTTTTGCATGTGCTGAGGTGAAATATTTTTTTCATCGCATTGTATTTCTGATAAAGATATAAACTGACGCTCCTTAAAAGTACTTTATATTCGTTTAAGAATCTTTTTAAAGGCCCATAGAAATGAAATTTAACAGCAAAACCATACACGGAAATCAACATCCAGACAAGGCTTATGCTTCTGTGATGCCACCCATTTATCAAACCTCTACCTATGTAATTCCAGAGGCTGGTGCAAAAACAGCATACGGGTATTCTCGAACGGCCAACCCCACTCGAACGGCTTTTGAAAATGCAATGGCGAGTTTAGAAAGCGGCGAGTCAGGTTTTGCTTTTGCTAGTGGTATGGCGGCAATAGACGCGGTCATGCGACTGATCAAACCCAAAGAAGAAGTTATTGTAAGTAGGGATTTGTACGGGGGCACCCATCGTCTCTTTACCAAGATAGGCGCTTTAAATGCAATTCGCTTTCACTTTGTCGATATGATGAATTTAGACGAAGTGAGCTCGAAAATAAATGAGCAGACCAAAATGATATGGGCTGAAACTCCTACCAATCCAACCATGCAAATTCTCGATCTTCAGCAGTTAGGCGAAATCGCTAAGCGACACGGTTTGTTATTTGCTGTTGATAATACATTTGCTTCACCTTATTTGCAGCGGCCATTAGAATTGGGGGCAGATATCGTAATGCATTCAGCCACCAAATACATAGGTGGGCATTCTGATATTGTTGCTGGGGTTTTGGTGGTGCAGGATGCAGACTTGGCCCATCAAATAAAATTTATTCAAAACGCTACCGGAGCAATTTGTGGCCCTATGGACAGCTTTTTGGCATTGAGGGGGATAAAAACACTACACGTTCGAATGCAAAGACATTGTGAAAACACTGCTGAAATCGCTCGTTTTCTGGCGAATCATAGAAAGGTGACTAAAGTGCTTTGGCCGGGCTTTGAGACCCACCCCAATCATGAGATTGCCAAGGCTCAAATGCACGATTTTGGAGGGATGCTTTCCTTCGAAACTAAAGAGGGCAGTTTAGAGTATGCTAAAGCGCTGCTCAAACGTCTCAAGTACTTTGTTACCGCAGAGTCTCTTGGAGGGGTAGAATCGCTTGCGGGAATTCCTGCCCTAATGACGCACGCGGGAATGAGCACAGAAGAACGGCAGGCTATAGGTATTTCTGATGGGATGATTCGTTTAAGCGTTGGTATTGAAGATGTTGAGGATTTAATTCAAGATTTATCAATGGCATTGGAGTTTTAAATAAACAATTTGAAAAATCCTTAAAAAAAGGTATTTGAAATTTGGAAAATGATATAATTTAGCCGAAAAATTATCAATTACATTATGCACAGTGCTTTAGTCGATCAGAAAATAGAGCTTTTCATGGATGAAATAAAAGCTCGTAACGGCCATGAACCCGAGTTTATACAGGCGGTTCAAGAGGTTGCAGAAACGGTTATTCCCTATATCGTTCAGCACGATATTTATCACGGTAAGAACATTCTTTTGCGAATGGTAGAACCTGAACGCTTGATTTCATTTCGAGTCGCTTGGATTGATGACAAAGGCGAAATACACGTCAATAGAGGATACCGAATTCAAATGAATTCAGCTATTGGTCCTTATAAAGGTGGATTGCGTTTTCACCCTACCGTAAATGCAAGTGTTTTAAAGTTTTTGGCCTTTGAACAAGTATTTAAAAACAGCTTGACTACTTTGCCTATGGGAGGAGGAAAAGGAGGCTCTGATTTTGATCCCAAAGGAAAATCTGATGATGAGGTGATGCGTTTTTGCCACGCCTTTATGACAGAATTGTGTAAACACATCGGCCCAAACACGGATGTTCCTGCTGGAGATATTGGCGTTGGATCTCGTGAAATCGGATTCCTGTTCGGAATGTATAAAAAGCTCAGAAACGAGTTTACCGGAGTGCTCACAGGAAAGGGATTGTCTTGGGGAGGATCTCGAATTCGCCCTGAAGCTACAGGCTATGGTGCCGTTTACTTCGCGCAGAACATGTTAGAAACCAGAACCCTGAGTGTCGCTGGAAAAACAGCTGTTATATCGGGGTCAGGAAATGTGGCCCAGTACGCTGCTGAAAAGATTATTCAATTAGGAGGAAAAGTGATTACACTTTCGGATTCTTCTGGATTCATACTCGATGAGGAGGGAATCACTGAAGAAAAGCTGGCCTTCGTTCAAGACTTAAAAAATGTAAAAAGAGGCCGCATCAATGAATATGTAAAAGCCTATCCAAATGCGCAATTTTTTGAAGGTAAAACACCTTGGAGTGTGCCTTGTAATTTAGCCTTTCCATGTGCAACTCAAAACGAACTCAATGGAGATGACGCAGCCTTATTAGTTAAAAATGGACTTATGTGCGTATCAGAAGGAGCGAATATGCCATCAACACCAGAAGCGATCGAAGTATTTAGAAAGGCTAAAATTTTATTCGCGCCAGGAAAGGCTTCAAACGCTGGAGGTGTTGCGACTTCGGGTCTAGAAATGTCACAAAACTCACTTCGCATAAGTTGGACAAGAGAAGAGGTAGATCAGCGACTTCAAGCCATTATGAAAGATATTCACGATTCTTGTGTAGCTTATGGTAAAGAAGAAGACGGTTATTGCGATTATGTAAAGGGGGCTAATATTGCTGGATTTGTAAAAGTGGCTGATGCGATGCTCGCTCAAGGGGTGATTTAATTTTTTCCGAATGTGGAGGTAAAAACAAAAGGAGTTGTTTTAACTCAAATTAAATACGGTGATACTAGTTTAATTGTTCGCATCTACACCGAACAATACGGACTTCAATCTTATTTACTTAGAGGGATATTGAAAAGCGGCAAAGGCAAATTAAAGGCAGCTTATTTTCTTCCACTCACTCAATTAGATTTGACGGCTGTGCACCGAGGCAAAGGTTTGGAGCGTATTGTAGATGTCAGACGCGACAAAAACTACAGCAGTTTGCACACGGATATCGCCAAGAGCAGCCTGAGTTTACTTCTTGTTGAAACCCTTCAAAACGCGCTAAAAGAAGATTTTAAAGACCTCGACTTTTATCGGTTTTTAGTCAATGCAGCGGATTGGCTCGATGCCAACGACCGATTGGGTCACTTTAATATTGTTTTCTTACTCGGTTTGAGTCGATTTTTAGGGATAGAACCCCAGAACAACTACAGCGAAGGTTCGGTATTTGATTTAAATGAAGGGGTCTTTATAGCTGCCGAGAATTTAAATTCCTGCTTATCGATTTCAACATCTTTTTGCCTAAATCAATACTTAGGCATAGATTTTGATAGTAGTTTGGCCATACAATCGAACAAAGCGCAGAGAATGGAATTAATGCAGAGCCTGTTGAATTATCTTGAAATACACTTGGAAAACTTCTACACGCCAAAATCTTTCGCTGTTTTGAAAGACTTATACGCGTGAAAAAAGACCTGATCACACTCGTTGTTCTCTTAGTACAATACGGACTATTTGGACAGCAATACATCGTTGAAGACTTTATGAATCAACTGCCGTTGCCTGGTGTTGCGGTAGAGGTGCCATCAAAGAATATCACCAAATGGACCAATTTCGAAGGTGAATTTTCTTTGGAAAACATTGACCTTAAGGGCGATGAGCTGCTGCGTTTTAAACTTGAAGGCTACAAGGATTACGAATTGCCTTTTTCAGCCTTAAAAACAAAGGTCTATTTAGAGAAAATCGAAAACGTTTTAGATGAGGTGGTTTTATCCGTCTCTCGCTGGAAACAACAAAAGCGTGAACTGACGCAGAAGGTGGTTTCTATTTCATCTGCGGAACGCTCTTTTTTACAACCCCAAACTTCTGCAGATTTACTGCATGCCAGTGGAAAAGTCTTTGTACAAAAAAGTCAACTCGGAGGAGGTAGCCCAATTATAAGGGGCTTTGCGACAAATCGAGTGCTGCTCGTTGTCGACGGAGTGCGTATGAACAATGCCATTTTTAGAGGGGGAAATATACAGAATATCATTTCTATTGACCCTTTCACCGTTGAGCGTACGGAATTGTCTTTCGGCCCAAATTCTTTGGTTTACGGAAGCGATGCGATTGGAGGGGTGATGAATTTCTATTCGAAAAATGCGCAAGTCAGTAATGAGGAGGATTTGCAAAAACGCTTCGGTTTGAATTTGCGTTACTCTACTGCAAATAATGAGCGTACAGTACATTTTGATCATGCTTTGAGCGGAAAGAAATGGAGTTTATGGAGCAGTTTGAGCTTTTCTGATTTCGCGGATTTAAAAATGGGGAGTAGGGGTTTAGACGATTATCTCAGGCCAACTTTTGTTAAAAAGGTAGGCGGTCAGGATGTTACGGTTGTCAATGATGACCCAAGAGTTCAGAAATTTTCTGGCTTTTCTCAAATCTATACCAATCACCAGCTTCAATACCATCCCTCAGAACATTGGAAACACAGCCTTGGATTTTATTACTCACAAACTTCTGATTATCCTCGTTACGATCGATTAATTCGTCCGGGTGCGGAAGAGAATTTGCGTTACGGAGATTGGTATTACGGTCCACAAAAATGGTTGATGTTTCGCTGGACACAAGAACTTCACAAAAACAACACCTCTTACCGTTGGACAAACTCCTATCAAAACTTTGAAGAGAGTCGCAATGAAAGAGCATTTAACGACCCTTTATTATTTTCAAATCGCGAAAGGGTAAAAGCCTATCAATCTTCTTTAGATGCTGAGAAAAAAATAGAACAGAATCGCTTGCGTTACGGGATGTCCCTAATGTATAATCAAGTTTTTTCTGAGGGAGAACAAGTAGACCTCGACACAAATACTTCGAGTGCTGCGCTTAGTCGCTATCCTGATAATAGTTCTTGGACAAGCACAGGAGCTTATGTTTCCTTTGACTCAGAATTAAAATCTAGACTGAGATCTCAAATAGGATTGCGTTTCAATAGAGATTTTTTAAAGGCCAATTTAGAAAATGACTTGCTGAGCTTGCCCTTCTCGGAAACCTCATTGACCAATAATGCGTTTACGGGAAGTTTTGGTTTGAATTGGACGCCTGAGCGCCAGCTCCAACTCCATTTGAATTTGGCAACAGGATTTAGGGCACCTAATATTGATGATGTCGGTAAAATTTTTGATTCAGAACCTGGAAGCGTAGTAGTTCCAAACCCTGACCTTAAACCGGAGTACGCGTATACAGCAGAATTAGGTTTTACCAAGCAATGGAATTCTAAGTCGGTGATCAATGTGGCAACTTATTTTACTTATTTAAAAGACATACTGATTCGTAGGCCCTTTGAATTAGACGGGGCAACAGAACTTTTATACAAAGGGGTTTTGAGCCAGATACAAGCCATTCAAAACGGAACCTTTGCACGTGTTTTTGGAGTTGAATGGAGCGGAAATTTCCAATTGAGCTCACGAATTAAATTGAGTTCTAATGTGACCTATACCTTGGGTAAAGAATACGGTCACGACGATTCTATATCATATAGTCGACACGCACCACCCCTGTTTTCAGACCTTCATATTAAATATTTAAACGGTCGTTTTTTATTGGATTTAAGCGCGGTGTACAACGCAGAAGTGCCATTTGAACGACTCGCCTTAACTGAACGTTCAAAAGCCTATTTATATGCTTTGGATCAAAATTCAAATCCTTTTGCACCCAGCTGGACCACCCTAAATTTAAGAGCCCAATACAGGTTCAAAGAGGGAGCCTATACCTTTGGTTTAGAAAATGCTCTAGACCAGCGTTACAGACCCTATTCATCGGGAATAAGTGCTGCTGGACGTAATTTCGTTCTGGGCTACTCAAGACGCTTCTAAAACACTTTGAATCCTCATTCAATTTCTTACTTTTGCAAACATTATAAAATGGAATGTACTTGTGGATCAAAAGTTTAATGAATACAAAGCTTTAAATCTCCCAGAAATTTCTGAGTCTATATTAGAATTTTGGAATCAGGAGAATGTTTTTGAAGAAAGCATGGCCGGAGGGGGTGAAAACGGAGAATACGTCTTTTACGAAGGACCTCCGTCTGCTAATGGTATGCCTGGTATTCATCACGTGATGGCAAGGACGATTAAAGACATTTATCCCAGATTTAAGACGATGAAAGGCTTTCGCGTAAAACGCAAGGCGGGTTGGGATACGCACGGTCTTCCTATCGAATTAGGGGTAGAGAAAGAACTCGGAATTACCAAAGAAGACATTGGTAAAAAAATCAGTATAGAAGAATACAATGAGGCCTGTAAAAAGGCGGTCATGCGCTATACGGATGTATGGAATCAATTGACTGCTAAAATGGGTTATTGGGTGGATATGAGAAATCCATACATCACCTATAAAACCAAGTATATGGAGTCTGTTTGGTGGTTGCTGAAACAGATTTACGACAAGGGATTGTTGTACAAGGGCTATACCGTTCAACCCTACTCTCCTAAGGCGGGAACAGGACTGTCTTCTCATGAATTGAATCAACCCGGGACCTACCAAGATGTAACAGATACTACAGTTACTGCACAGTTTAAGGCGCTTAAATCGACATTGCCCGCTGCTTTTCAAGCTGTTGAAGAAGAGGTATACTTTTTAGCCTGGACGACTACTCCATGGACGCTTCCTTCTAATACTGCACTTACTGTAGGTCCTAAAATTGAATACAGTCTTGTAGCTACCTATAATCAATACACTTTTGAACGCATCAACGTAGTTATTGCAACTGCTTTGATCAGCAAGCAATTTGGTAAAAAGTTTGTCGAGGTAGAGGATGTCAATGAGTTAAAGGCTTTTGAAAAAACGCAAAAAACCATCCCGTATATCGTCTTGAACACTGTTAAAGGTGAGGAATTGGTTGAGGCGAAGTACGAACAACTCATGCCATACGTTCAGCCCTATCAAAATCCAGAAAATGCCTTTAGGGTTATTTCAGGAAATTTTGTGACCACAGAAGACGGAACCGGAATCGTACACACCGCTCCAACCTTTGGTGCTGACGATGCCATGGCTGCAAAGCAGGCGACTCCGGAGGTTCCTCCTATGTTGATTTTAGATGAAAATCAGCAGGCTGTTCCTTTGGTAGACTTAACTGGAAAATTTAGAGAAGAGCTGGGGCCTTTTGGGGGCAAATACGTAAAAAATGCCTACTACGATGAAAAGGATATCCCTGAAAAGTCTATTGATGTCGAGATTGCCATCCAACTCAAAATAGAGAATAAGGCATTCAAGGTTGAAAAATATGTACACTCCTATCCAAATTGTTGGAGAACAGACAAGCCTATTTTATACTATCCATTGAACTCTTGGTTTATCAAGGTCACTGCTATCAAAGATCGAATGCACGAGCTCAATACAGAGATTAATTGGAAACCAAAGTCTACAGGAGAAGGTCGTTTTGGAAATTGGTTGGCCAATGCGAATGACTGGAATTTATCTCGATCGAGGTATTGGGGAATTCCTCTTCCGATTTGGCGTACCGAGGATCATTCAGAAGAATTAATCATTGGGTCTGTAGAAGAACTCAAAACTGAAATAGACAAGGCGGTTGCAGCTGGATTGATGAAAGAGAATCCAATGGCTGACTTTGTCGTCGGTGATATGAGTGACGAAAACTACGATCAAATAGATTTACATAAACACATTGTCGACGATATCGTTTTGTGCGCATCTAACGGACAGGCGATGTATCGAGAAACTGATCTCATTGACGTTTGGTTTGACAGTGGATCTATGCCTTATGCACAGTGGCATTATCCGTTTGAAAACAAAGAATACATCGATGAAGCAGCCACACATCCTGCTGACTTTATAGCCGAAGGTGTTGATCAAACAAGAGGATGGTTTTACACCCTTCACGCCATTTCAACTATGGTCTTTGATAAGGTCGCCTATAAGAATGTAGTATCTAACGGGCTTGTGTTAGACAAAGAAGGAAAGAAGATGTCAAAGCGCTTGGGCAATGCAGTAGATCCTTTTGAAACACTTAAAAATCACGGCGCAGATGCTACGCGTTGGTATATGATTTCTAATGCCAACCCTTGGGATAATTTAAAGTTTGATATTGAAGGAGTTCAAGAGGTCAAACGCAAATTTTTTGGAACCCTTTACAACACTTATTCATTTTTGGCACTTTACGCTAATATTGATGGATTCACTTTTAAAGAAGACCGACTTGAAGCGGACCGACTTTCGGAATTAGATCGTTGGATTTTATCAGAATTAAACAGTTTGATATCGGCAGTAGATGAGGCTTATGAAGACTATGATGCGACCAAGGCCACACGTATGATCTCTTACTTTGTTCAAGAGAACTTGAGTAATTGGTATGTGCGTTTAGGTAGAAGACGTTTTTGGAAGGATGCTTATGGCGACGATAAACTCGCGGCCTATCAAACCTTGACCTTCTGTTTATTTACCCTTTCTAAGCTTATGGCTCCTGTAGCTCCTTTCTTTGCAGAAAGACTTTATTTAGATCTCGTACAAGCTACCGGTTTAGCCTCTTCTAAAAGTGTTCACCTCGCTACCTTTCCAATAGCCGACAAGGAGATGATTGACAAAGCCTTAGAGGCTAAAATGCAATTGTCGCAACGCATATCGTCTCTTGTGCTTTCTATCCGCCAAAAGGAAAAACTCAAGGTGAGACAACCACTTCGTAAAGTGATGATTCCTGTGGATAGTGAAGAAGAGAAAAATGCCATTTCGGCCGTTGCTCATTTGATTAAAAACGAGGTGAATGTCAAGGAAATCGAATTGCTAGAAGATGCCTCTGATATTTTGGTCAAACAAATCAAGCCTAATTTTAAAGTGTTAGGGCCAAAATTTGGCAAAGACATGAAGGCGGTTGCTCAAATTATACAAAATTTTGAGCAGGAAGACATACATCAAATAGAAAAAGAAGGAGTACTGACGATTCAAGTTGAAGAAAGCTCATATGAATTGACTACTGAAGATGTCATTATTTCTAATAAGGATATAGAGGGATGGTTGGTTGCGAGCTCTGGACAGCTTACAGTTGCTTTAGATGTCAATTTAGATGACGATCTGATTAAAGAAGGAATCGCCAGAGAATTGGTCAATAGAATACAAAACATTAGAAAAGACAGTGGCTTTGAGGTTACAGACCGTGTAGATGTTTACTTTCAAGGATCTGTTGAACTTGATGCTGCCATCAAAAGCAACGAATCTTATATAAAGACAGAAACATTGTGCGAAAATATCTATATTGAGCGCGAAATTACAGATGGAAATGACGTCGAATTTGACGATATAAAAACGAGTATTAAAGTATTAAAACGATAACTATGAGTAAGGGTTTAGTTCGATTTAGCGATGCTGATTTACAAGAATTCAAAGGAATAATTACAGAGAAAATCCAAAAAGCCGAAGAGCATTTGGAGCTCTTACACAGCGCCTATAAAAACGATGGCAATAACGGAACCGAAGATACTTCACCAACCTTTAAGGCATTTGAAGAAGGTTCAGAAACCATGAGTAAGGAGGCAAACACACAGTTGGCACTTCGTCAAGAGAAGTTTATTCGAGATTTAAAGAACGCCTTAGTTCGAATCGAAAATAAAACCTATGGTGTATGTAGAGTTACAGGAAAACTCATCAATAAAGAACGCTTAAAATTGGTTCCTCATGCTACTTTGAGTATTGAGGCCAAAAACATGCAGAAATAAGTTGCACTACAAGCGACTTTTGTGCCTTGTTTTTTTGTGGAGTTCTTTGCTTCAAGGACAACAGCTTTCTTCAAAGAATATAGCTGTAAACCCCCAAAAGAAACTCAATATAGACCTGACTTACGTAGCCCATTTTGAGATTGATACGCATCAGGAGAATTACATTAAAACGGAGCTTAGTCTAGAAGGAGAGTACCGTGAGATGTTTAATTTGTCGGTACTAGAAACTGAGGACACTTACGATATTTCTTTAGCTAAAAATCCGCTTTTTGCCAATTTTAACGACAAGTTAAGCGCTCATAAGGTATTGGCTATAACCCTTAAGTTACGTGTTCCGCGACAAACCGTGCTCGATATCGATGGATTAAATAGCCTAGTCTATACCAAGGGAGACTATAGAGAATTAAATGTATTTTTGAATGAAGGGGTGTGTTATTTGAATCACGATTCACAAAAGTCAAAGATCATCACCACAAAAGCAGATGTGTTTTTAGAGATGAATACTCCTTTGGAAGGTATATTTTTTCAAAGTGCTTTTGCGAGCGCTCCAAAAAATAATACACCTGAAAATGAAGCATCTTGGATCGTAAAATCTAGGGATGGAAACATATACAGAGCTAACAGACCATGAATATGAACATAGAGAAATACTCGAATTACTTTTCGTTTATGAATAAGAAAAAAGCATTGATCATAATCTTTGCAGTACTGGTGATCGATCAAATCTCTAAGATTTACATCAAAACAAATTTCTTTTACCAAGAATCTCTTGAGGTATTTTCTTGGTTTAAAATTCTATTCATCGAAAATGAAGGTGCGGCCTGGGGAACCAAGATCAGTGATTTTGTTCCTGTGAGCGAAAAAGCAGCGAAGTTGATTTTAACGCTCTTTAGGTTAGTGGCCATTTCTGCCATCGGATATTGGCTTTGGGATAGTATTAAAAAACAAGCGCCAGGAGTGCTGATTTTTTCGGTAACACTCATATTTAGTGGGGCAGTAGGAAACATTATAGATTCTTTGTTTTACGGATTGATTTTTGATCAGAGCAGCACTATGCACATCGCTTCTCTTTTCGCAGACGACCCCTATTCTGGCTTGTTTTACGGCAAGGTGGTCGATATGTTTTACTTCCCTTTGATCGACACTATTTTACCTGATTGGATGCCTTTTGTGGGTGGCAATCACTTTCGTTTTTTTGAACCTGTTTTCAACGTGGCAGATACCTGTATCAGCTTTGGGGTTTTTGTACTAATTCTATTTAACAAAACGGCCTTCAGCCAAGAGGATTAAAGATGTAAACCTGATCAGGGGTCACGCAATAATCTAAACGAATATCGTGTGGGTCAGCAGCGATCTCTTCTTCAGCTTTAAAAAAACTCAGCCCTATTTTTACTGCTTTTTCGTTACAGTTTTTAAGAAATCGATCGTAAAATCCTTTGCCGTAACCCACTCTATTTCCTTTTTGGTCAAAACCCAGCAGAGGAATGAATACGATATCAATTATCGATGCCTCAACTGTTTCGCCTGTTACAGGCTCTGAAATACCCCATTTATTTTGACGCAGTAGGGTCTGATCTGTAAATGCGTAATGTTCTAATTCAAGTCCTTTTACTTTGGGAATATAAATGTGTTTTTCCTTGGCTTGAAGTACGGTGATGAGCGGTGTAGTGTCAATTTCTTTTTGAGCCTCAATAGGCATAAAAATGTGAAAATGCTCAAGATGCCAGATCGGAAGTTTTAAACTTTGATTGGCAATCGCAATACTCAAATCATCGCGTTGCTTTGCACTTAGTGCGGCTCGTTTTGATTTGTAAATTTTGCGGCATTCATCTTTGCGCATAAGAAAAGTATTCTCGGTCTTGCCTTAAAAGTACAAAATCACGGATTTAGTAATTTCGTAAAATGCAGGGGCAGGATAAAAAAGATGGATTGGAAATACAGGTAAAGACTTTACCTGAAACCCCTGGCGTTTATCAGTTTTTTGATCGGGAAAAACGAATGCTTTACGTCGGAAAAGCAAAGAACCTCAAAAAAAGAGTTTCCTCTTATTTCACCAAAACACATAGTTACGGTAAGACCAAGGTCATGGTCAGTAAGATTTACGAAATCAAACACGTGGTTGTAAAGACAGAGTCTGATGCTTTGTTACTCGAAAACAACATGATCAAGTCACATCAGCCCAGGTATAATGTGCTTTTAAAAGACGATAAGTCTTACCCATGGATTTGTGTGAAAAAAGAACCTTTTCCCAGAGTTTTTGCCACTCGTAGATTGATTAAAGACGGCTCTCAATACTTTGGGCCTTATACGTCTATGAAAACAGTTCGAACCCTTTTGGACTTGTTTAAATCGATTTATATGCTTCGAAGTTGTCACTTTGATTTATCCCCTGAAAAGGTAGCCTCTAAAAAGGTGAAACTCTGCTTGGAGTATCACATTGGAAATTGCGCTGGACCTTGCCAAGGCCTACAATCTGAAGAAGATTATGAAGTTCAAATCGAAGCCATCACCAATATCATACGAGGGAAATTAAAGCCCTCTTTGACGCTTCTCAAGAATCAAATGTTGACTTATGCTACCAATTTGGAATACGAG